>ERZ791915.2232-NODE-2232-length-12566-cov-2.628087_pt1 | contig 12566 bp, 8 predicted proteins | sample MGYA00510139_ERZ791915 | MGnify/ENA primary metagenome ERZ791915 (study PRJEB30046, sample SAMN00792117) | human gut metagenome | study: EMG produced TPA metagenomics assembly of the A metagenome-wide association study of gut microbiota in type 2... | reverse complement strand
GCGCGTAAGGAAACGTAAGGAAAAAGGAATTGTTCTAACGGAAATGAAGGGATTTCCCGGCACATATTCAGCCTTCAAAAAAACGCAAGTACATTTGATATAAAACGCAAGTGCGTTTTGGATGGAACGCAAGAGCATTTTTTTTACGAACAAAAACAAAATGAAATATTAAACGGAAAAGGGCATAAAAAAAGGAGTTCCGCTGAACTCCAACCTTTGTTAACCTTAAATCTAATACTATGAAAAACACAGTACAAAAATATTTATTTTATCCGGAATGGCAAAATACAAGGCTAAAAAAGAATGCTTTACAACATACATTAACCACCAAGGCAAAATATTCAAAGCAGTTAACAGAATTCATAAAATAAAAAAAAGAGGCCCCTCATCACTGAGAAACCCCTTCAAAATGCAAATTAAAAGAGAGACATATATTATTTATTCAATACTTCTGATTCGATAAAGTCAAAGCACTCAGAATAATATTTTCTATTGTTTTCCACACCTTTAATTCCATGGCCCAAACCTGGGAACTTAACAAAGCGATAAGTCTTACCCAACTCTTTTAATTTATCAGCCATAAACTGAGAACCACCAATATCGACTCTATTATCATGATCACCGTGAATCAATAATAATGGACCTGTTATTTTATCAGCATGTGTTATTGGAGATCGATCTACCAATTTTAAAGAATCCTTCACTGGATCACCGGCCTCAAGAGCAGTCCAGTCTGGAATGTTAGAATGATGATGCTGCCAAATAATATCACAAAAACCTGCTGTTTCTATTCCAAATCCAAATGGGAACTTAGCCTTATATCCATTTACCTCACCAGGGAAAGTCATCAGACGCATTGTTTCATATCCTCCATGACTCATGCCAAATACTCCAACTCTTTGAGATGGAATATTTAGTTTGTCTGCCACATAACGAGAAACGTAAATCATATCCAATGTTTCATTACCTCCCAAATCATGGTCATTCATAGCTGCAAAATCACGACCAAAGCCAGCACTTCCACGAGGAGAAGCGCTCAACACATAAATACCAGCCTGATTAAGTATCTGATACTCGGAAGAATACCGGTTCTCACCTCCATAAAAAGATTCGACCATCAATAAACTTTTATTTTCTGGCAACGGATTTTTGGGTTTGAAAAGATAAGCATGCAAAATACGCTGCTTACCTGTTAAAGAGTCCACATCAAAAGTTGGTATTTCTAATCTTTCAACTGTAGAATGCACTAACTTTTCTTTCAAGTCATCTGGAATATCCATTACTGTTTCCATTTTTATTTGAGAAGGATCCACAACAGCTTTTACAACTTGGAACAGAGTAGTAGTTCCACCCGCCAACATGGTAACCGTATTCCCCGTAACACCTCCAAGTTGTAAATTCAATGATGACTCTTGAGTATAGACAACCTTTTCCGATTGCGGATCAAACAAAATCATATTAGTATGCACGGGATTGCTTTGAAGAGCAAAAACCATCTTTTTATCTTTCAACGAAAGTAAACAGACATTATCCAAATTCATGGTATAATGAGTAAGCTGTTTTACTTCTCCAGTTGATAAAGTAAATGAATATAAGTTATTATACCCATCCTGATCAGAAATAAACAAAGCTTTATCTGATGAAACCCATTCAGGCAACACCATCGTACCAGAAAGACTTCCTTCTTTAGATGGATCAGTCAACACTTTTGATGCCTTTGTCGCCAAATCTATGTACAAGACATTAGTATAAGTACGATCCATGTCTTTTAAAGCCAGCAACATAACCCCCTTACCTTCAGGCTGCCAACTAATATCTCCCCAAGTATATCGAAAATCAACTTCATCAGTCCTCAACAGACTATCCTGCAAAGTTTTCAAATCCAAAATATGCAATTCATCCAACCGATTTTCATTTTGTCCCATTCTGGAAACATAAGCAATTTTAGTTCCATCAGGATTAAAATCCCACGCATATATATAGGGAACATCTGTTAGCTTCTCTACCTGATTAGACCCAGGCACAGTACGATAAATATTTATGATTTCTTCATTATGTTCATCGCCAATCCAATAAACCATACCATCATTTGAGTTATATTGGGCATGCCATCCATTTCTTGTAGCAAAATCTACATCTACCACATCTTTAGCCTCACACAAATCTGCTCCCTTAGCTATGTCCATCCACTGAAGAGTCTGTTTTTCTCCCGTTTTGAAAAACAACAATTTACTTCCATCCTTACTAATTGTAAATATAGAATAAGGAAAATCTTTAAAATAAGGCGCAATATCTATAGAACGGCCTTCAAAATTAAGCACTAAGCTATTATCGGCTTGTTTCGTTCCACACCCCCACAAGCCTAATACTAGACAAACTATTACCGCTATATTTTTCATATACTTCTACTTCCTTAAAAAACCAATCATAATTATCTCCAATATTCATTTTGATCATCTGATGTGGCACTCTTATTATAATCCAGTTCATCAGCAGGAATCGGGAACATCATTCTTGGGCTATTTGCCGGCAGAGTAATCACATCACTCCAATGTTCTTCTCCAACCCTCTCCAAAGGTTTCTGCAAACGTTTAATATCAGACAAAGCAAATCCTTCACCATATAATTCACGCCGACGTTCTTTCCATATTTCATCAGATGTAAACTGAGCAGAAGTAAGTTGTGATTCCCCTCTCTTCACACGCAATGCGTTTAATATCTGCAAACCTTTTACGACATCTGGTTGACTGCCTTTCAACAAACACTCTGCTTCTATTAAATACGCCTCAGCTAAACGACACATTGGATAGTCAGCTATACCCAATGACACCTTAGAGGTAAATTTAGAAGTGATATAACCATCTTTGCTATCCAAATAAAATGGGAACAATTTTCTACAATCATTATTCTCAAATATATCTACAAATGATTTGGCAACTCTTACAGTTCCATAACCTACTAAATAATCTACACCGTTTTTCAATAAATAATCATAGTCAACTTGAGTACCATAACTAGGTGTTCCGTAACCTGAATCTTTATCTTTAGCTGTTGCTACCTGATAAAAAGAAGGTATAGAAGCATAGATATTGGTTGTTTCCGAAGTAAAATTAAATCCCCATAACCACTCCGAGTTGATAGTGTTAAAACCGGATTGATATTCTTCTTTGGTCATTAAATCAGAACCATCAAACGGACTACCTACAGCTTCTGCATACATTCTTGCATTATCATACTCTCCCATATCCAAATAAGTTCTGGCCAACAGCAAAGCTGCAGCACGCTTATTTATAAAATAACTATCTGTTCCCGTAGAATTTTTATATACATAAGTAAAATCATCAATAATACGCTTCATAGATGTAGCCAAATCAGACCTTGGAGCATTATCTCCGCTTGCATCAGCTGGAGTCAAACGCAAAAACAAGCCTTGCCCTGAAGGACCTGCAGAAGTATATGAAGCACAATATAAATGATACAAGTTCAGGAAATTCCACCCTCTAATTCCATAAGCTTGTGCCAACAGGTCGTCACAACCTTCAGGAAGCTTGTCTGCATTAACAATAATCTGATTACATTCATCTATCGCCTTATAAGCCTTTTCCCACATGTAAGGAGAATAAGCGCTCCACCATCCATCAAACTCACGAGGATACTGCTGATAAGCATACGAATACATCAGCCAGTTATAGGTAGAGTAATGGTAATTACCATTTGAAATTTTCAAATCATTTCCCATTACATCAAGTGAAATTTGCCCAATAGTCAAATAATGAAAATGTCCAGTCCAAGAATATGCACCCATCAAAACAGCCTTAACATTTTCTGCACTTTCCAATACACTTTCATCTGTTAAAGAAGTGGATGGTTCTTGGTAAAGCAAATCATCCGAACAAGATGAAAATGAAAATAAAAATAATAGAACATATAAATATTTAGCCTTCATATCAATATCTGTTTAGATTAAATTTTAAAAAGTCAAGTTCGCACCAATAGAGAATGTTCGTGGAGTAGGGAATGAATACGGATAAGTTTTATACCCTTGCACACCATATATATCGATGTCATCATATCCCTTATATCCTTTATCAGCGAACCATGTACACAAATTATCAGCAGATACCCAAAGTTTTGCCCCTGAAATAACTTTTGAAAAGACTCCCAGATTCTTAGGTAAAGTATATGATAAAGTAATTGTTTTCAGCTTAACATTTGTCGCATCATAGAGGAAACGAGAAGACAGACTTGCTGAATTTGTAGCGTTATTAATCGCATATTTAGGAACATTTGTCTGTTGCCCTGGGGTTGTCCACGCTTCCAATGCATCCACATGCATATTTTGAGCAGTTGTTGCTCCGTCGTGCATCATACCAGCATAAATATTATCATAAATTTTACCACCCAAAGAATAATTCAATTGAATCGTCAAATCAAAGTTCTTATAAGAAAAAGTATTTATAAAACCACCATAAGCCAACGGAGTTGATCGTCCTTGTCTCTCATAAGTTGCTTCACTATAAACAGAGGTAGTGGTACGTGTTCCATCGTCATTAACCTTATACCAAAGAGGATTCCCATTATCGGGGTCTACTCCTGCCCAAGTAGGCATATAAAACTCATATTGACTACCTCCAACTGACCATATTTTCTGATAATCTGTCATACGAACATCATTTTCACCATTCAAATCTTTAATTTTATCTTTAATGAATGAAGCATTCAAGTCCATATTCCAAACCAATGGCCCTCTTAATATATTAGCTCCCAAAACAATCTCAAATCCTGTATTGGAAGTCTTTGCAGCATTCATTGTAATTGAACTTAATCCATTTTGCAAAGCCAATGGGACATCATACAACAAACCATCTGACGTTTTATTGAAGAAGTCTACAGACCCATAAAAACGATTCCAGAAACTAAAATCAACCCCCACATTAAACATTCCTTGCTTTTCCCAGCCCAATAAAGCATTTACCAACTGTTCATGTCCAACTCCGATATTGGAACCATATAAATAATCAGCCGAAGTCGTCCATAAGCCTAAAGAAGCATAGCGAGCCAATCCACTTTTATTACCTGAAGTACCATAACTCAATCGGAGTTTCAGATTATCAATCCACTCAATATCTTTTAAAAAATCTTCTTGGTTAATTCGCCAAGACGCTCCTAAACTCCAGAATGTTCCCCATTTAGTATCAGCCCCAAAAATAGAAGAACCATCAGCACGAAGACTTGCAGAAAAGTTATACTTATCCTTATATGCATACTCAGCACGTCCAAAATATGAAATCAACGTTTCTTTAGTTGTATCAGAAGAAGGAGAGAAAGAACCTGAAGCTCCTGCCAACTCCTGCATATCTCCAAGCAAACCTCTACCACCAGCATATAATGTTTCATAGGTACTTTGCCAATACTCCATACCTGCCATTACATTTAAACTATGAACATCTTTAAACACATTTGTATAATTAAATGTATTAGTAGATGTATACATCAAATCTACATGATGATATTTATCCAAACGTCCATTATAGGTTGGACCATTCCCATGTTCTTTATTCCAATAACGGTGTTCATCTGTTGACACATAATCCGGAGAGAAAACAGTTTTAAAGGAGAGCCCTTTAAAGAAAGTTATCTCAGCATAACCAGATGCCAGCAAACGATAAAATTTACTCCGATTGACATCCATTAAAGGTATTGCTAAAGGATTAAAATCACGCGAAACGGGATTGGTAAAATTATATTGTTTATTACCATTTTCATCAAGAACTGGATTACCTTCATTATCTACAATATATACCGGTACCGCATTAGGGAAAGATAAAGCATTGTACAAAGGACTTGCACCTGCAGAGCTCTCTACCGTCGTATTTTGAATAGAATGTGAGAAAGTAACATTTAAACCAGCATTAAACCATCTATTAACTTTGGTATTAATATTAGCTTTAGCTGAATAACGTTTAAAGTCACTCGCCGGAGTTATACCGCCTTGTTTTGTATATCCTATTGAAAAGAAGTAATTTGTTTTATCATTCTTTCCACTTACATTCATATTATAATCTTGTGAGGGAGCTGTACGGAACACTTCTTTCTGCCAATCTGTATCCACAACCAATTTAGCACCATCAACTACATTTCCATTTTCATCTAATGGATTTTCTACATTATAAGGGTTATGCGTTAATGCACCTTGCGCACTCGCATTAGCTTCCTCCATAGTTTCACCTTTAGCACGATACCCCTGATAAATCATTTTATACATATCAGCAGAACTCATCATATCATACGCCTTGCCCAATTTAGACCATGAGAACTGTGCATTAAAATTAACACGAGCTTTTCCTTCTTTTCCACTTTTTGTAGTAATTACAACTACGCCATTAGCCGCACGCGATCCATACAAAGCTGCAGCTGCTGCATCTTTCAAGACCGTAATCGATTCAATATCATTAGGATTAATAGAAGACAAAATATTCGAGCTAGATTCATTTTCTTCCGCAATAGAACTGTATTCAGTAGAAGTTGTAGCAACCCCATCTATCACATAAAGAGGCTCGTTTGAAGCTTTCAATGAACCAGATCCACGAATACGAAATGAAGTTCCAGATCCAGGCTGCCCAGAATTCGACATAACCTGCACACCAGAAACCTGTCCAGCCAAAGATTTATCGAAAGATACAGCAGGAGATTTTATTTTATCCTGATCCACAACTGTAGCAGAACCGGTAAAAGCTGATTTTTTTACTGTTCCGTATGCAACAACCATTACCTCATCCAAAACTTCTGCATCTGATTTCATTACAATCTTAAGTTCACCTTTTTTTATCGCTACTTCCTTGCTTTTCATTCCCACAAATGAAACAATCAAGGTCTTACTGTCAGCTTTCACCCCTGAAATCATAAAGTTACCATCCACATCCGTAATGGTTCCCTGGGTAGTACCCTTTACCAATACTGAAGCCCCGACAATGGGCAATCCATCTTCTTCGGAAGTTACTACACCTTTTACAGTTACTCCTTGCGACCATGCTACACCCGTCCATACAAACAGCAGGGCCAGCATCAATGTTAGTTTTCTTTTCATAAATCCCTCCTTTGATTAAACATAAAAATAAATCTCATTCAGTTGATAATACTTCATAAATACATATTAAAACCTATTAACAACATCGCAAAGATATATATTCCTTCAAATAAACAACAAAATATTACTGAAAAGTAGAATCAAAAAGCAAAAAGATATAACAAAATCGAATATCAATTCATTTTTAATTCATAAAATTAAAGAAATATGAAATATTCAATCAGGAATAAAAGATAAACCGAAAGAAAAACGCATCGATTAATTTAAATAATTCAGAAATAAACATACAAAAAGAACAGACAGAATGATTAACTCAATAAGGATAATACGGAAGGTTTGTCAAATCAGAATTTAACAGAATGAAAATAAAAAAAGCCGCCCCAAAGGGACGGCTTTCAAAAAATATGTCAACAAAAAAATTAGTCGATATAACGTTCGATTGTCTGTGCACGGTCAGGACCTACAGACACAATCTTTATCGGAGTACCCAATTGTTCTTCCAGGAATGTGATATATGCATTGAATTCTTCCGGGAATTCATCTTCGCTTGTCATCTTCGTCATATCTGTTTTCCAACCTGGAAGCTCAGCATATACAGGTTCTACTCCTTCTGTAATATCATACGGGAAATAGTCGATTTCTTCTCCGTTTACTTTGTATGCTACACAAGCCTTGATGGTATCAAATCCATCCAGCACGTCGCTCTTCATCAAAATCAGCTGAGTTACACCATTGACCATAATTGCATAACGCAAAGCAACCAAGTCAACCCAGCCACAACGGCGTTCACGTCCTGTTACAGCTCCATACTCATGACCTAAATCACGAATTGTCTTACCTGTTTCATCAAAAAGTTCTGTAGGGAACGGACCTGAACCTACGCGTGTACAATATGCTTTCATAATACCATACACTTCACCAATCTTGTTAGGACCTAATCCCAATCCGGTGCAGGCACCTGCACAAATGGTGTTAGATGAAGTCACAAAAGGATATGAACCGAAATCTACATCAAGCATAGTTCCCTGAGCACCTTCGCAAAGTACTGACTTGCCTTCGTTCAGCAGACGATTGATTTCATGCTCACTGTCTACCAGAGGGAACTGACGGAGGTATTCGATACCTTCCATCCATTGCTTTTCCAGTTCAGTAATGTCATATTCATAATTAAGGCTCTTCAGAATAGCTTCATGACGAGCTTTGGCAGCAGCATATTTTTCCTCAAAGTTATGCAGAATATCACCTACGCGCAATCCATTACGGCTCACCTTATCGGTATAAGTCGGACCAATACCTTTTCCGGTAGTTCCTACTTTTGAATCTCCCTTGGCTGCTTCGTATGCTGCATCCAGAATACGATGCGTAGGAAGAATCAGATGAGCTTTCTTTGAGATGTGCAAACGTTCTTTCAACGGATGTCCGCTTACTTCCAACGCTTCAGCTTCTGCCTTGAACAAAGAAGGATCAAGTACCACTCCATTACCAATGATGTTCACCTTATCGCCCTGGAAGATTCCAGAAGGAATAGAACGGAGCACATATTTCTGACCTTCAAACTCAAGAGTATGTCCGGCATTCGGGCCTCCTTGAAAACGAGCAACCACATCGTAACGGGGAGTCAATACATCGACGACTTTACCTTTTCCTTCGTCGCCCCACTGTAAACCTAACAAAACATCTACTTTCATGATTCTTTATGTTTTATATATTCCTTATACTATTTCTTTTTCCGCTTGGCCGCCATACACTTACTGCACAGTCCATAGATATAAAGGGAATAATGCGAAACATAAAATCCCTTCAACTTTGTCTGCGCAATAGCCTGCTTCAGGTTGTCGTCCTCAAATTCCGACACCTTTCCGCAACAGGTACAAATCATGTGATGGTGGGTTTCATTATTAAGTATTGCCAAACTGATGTTTGATGACCAGCCCTGCATCTATAAGGAGAATGATGGTATTGTACAAAGTAGCCCGGCTCACCCGGAACTTTTCCTTCTCCGCCATATAGCTGTACAACTCGTCTACATCAAAATGCCCCTTGATGGAATAGATAGTATCAAGTATAGCATACCGTTCAGGCGTCTTTCGATGTCCGTTCTTCTGCAAATACTCTGTAAGGATTTGTTTGACTGTATCTTTTATATTCTCTTCCATCCCAATAATCGTTCAGCGGTCAAAGTTATATTTTTTTGAGTAATTTAGAAAGATTACAAGCCATATTCTATCTCATTTTTTATTTCTTCTGCCACCATTTTGATTTCCGGCTTAGAAGATTTCAACAAATTCCCTAACATACGAAGTACGGTACGAGAATTTGTCTTTGATTGCAAGGCGAATTTACACACTGCTCTGGCTGCTACTTTACGCATTTCTGTTCCTCCTTCCAATACGGTAAAGGCCTGATCCAAGAACTCCGCTTCTGCTCTTTCATTCAGTGTCCATCCCTTCATCAACAAACGAGTCATCAACAGATACCCGCACAGCTGGAAATATTCCCGTTCATCGGCTATCCATGGAAAGACCACTTCTGAAGCGTATGGCAAGCGCTGGAACAGATTCATAACCGTATATTCCGCCAGTTCCGGATAGCGCATGTCTTCTATCCATATTTCTGCGATTTCCCGACAGAATCCATCTACGGGCTGGAGCAATCCGGCCATAATCTTACATTCGCGGATGTTTTCTTTCCATAGAGCCTGTGCCAGCTCATGACTACACGGATAATCTGCCGCAATTTCTTTAATGCGGGGATATTCAATACCAAAGTTCAGTTTATAGTCAATACCTTTTTCACGCATACTTTGGGAAACCATTCCATTCATAAACAAGCGGAATTTCGACTTTATTTCCCTGATTGTATCTTGTATTTCTGCCATAATCAAATAGTCAAATTAGAATAATCACGACCATAACGAAGCATCTGTTCGGTATAGCCTTCTGTATAATCAAGTTTTACATCCATAATACGCCCCTCGGCATCATATTGAGGTAAATATACCGGATTGACAAATCCTTTATAAGGTGCGAGATGCAGTGAACGGTAACGGTTCAGGATTTCCTCATGAAGCGTTGCATCCAGTTTCACGGCATATTTTTCTACAAGAGCACGGGCAGCTTCATAATCTCCCTCACTCTTTATACGCTGAATCTCACTCAACAATGCGGCAAAAAGTCTACGAAGCTGGAGATAGTCGTTGATTTTCACATAAGTCTTCCCTTCTTTCTTCACCAGTTCTACCACATTCTTTGATTTACCGTTCTCCAAAGCCCAGCGAGCAATCAACTGACGGTTACGCATGTGAGCTTCTTCCAAATCACAGCCCGGTTCGATGCGTACCATCTGCGTAAGAAGTCCGTTCATCATGTAAGCATAATATTCAGCCTTGTATGCTTCTTTATCGGGAGTCAATCCCAGTTCCACCAGTTTTTCATCAGGCAAATAATACAAGCCAAACAAATCTGCACGTGCTTCTTCAATCGTAGAGCCATACGCTTTCAACGCATCCGGATCAACTCCGGGAAGTAATTTTCCTGAGCCATGTCCTACACATTCATGCAAGTCTGTATGGAGGTCACCTGTAATGTCGGCATATTTTTCCAGCAAGTCTTTTTCTTCCTGACTGTACACAAATTCTTCACGGAAGCCATTGCCTTTAGCCGCCTTGTTATAAGCGTCTGTCAGATTTCCGATAGTCACCGATTTTGACCCATGCAGACTACGAATCCAGTTTGAATTAGGCAAATTAATTCCTATCGCCGAACTTGGATATAAATCACCACCCAGCATAGCCGCTGTAATCACTTTAGCAGAAACTCCTCGCACCACCTCTTTCTTGAAGGAAGGAGACACCGGAGAGTGGTCTTCAAACCATTGTGCATGCTGGCTAATAATTTCCGTACGGTGAGTAGCTTCTTCATCCTTAAAGTTTACAATTGATTCCCAACTTGCCTTCATGCCTAACGGATCACCATAGCTTTCAATAAAGCCATTAACAAAATCTACTTTTGAGTCTGTATCCTTTAACCAGGCAATAGAGTAAGTATCAAATGTCTTCAAATCGCCCGTACGATAGAAGTCTATCAACAGACGGATGACTTCACGCTGTGCCTCATTTTCAGCCACTGTTTCCGCTTTTTCCAACCAGAAAATAATTTTTTGAATTGCCTCTCCATACATGCCGTCCAATTTCCAGACTTCTTCTTGCAGAACTCCATCTTTCTTTACCAATCGGCTATTCATTCCATACATTACCGGGTGAGGATCAGCTGCTACTTTTTGCATGGCATAAAACTTCTCAGCCTCATCCTGAGTTACTCCTTCATAATAATTGGCAGCAGATGTCATAACCAAATCTTCCCCATCGGCCTGATTTACCCGCTTGGGCATCACTTTAGGGTCAAACATGACAGGGAACAATTTGTCACACATCGCCTGAACTGACTCACCATCCTTCAGAGGAAGAGAAGCGACATCTACCTGCTCTATGCACTCACGCAAAAATTCCGGTGAGAAAGCTGGCACAAACTTATCACACGCATAATGGTGATATATGCCACTGGAGAACCAAACGCGTTTCAGATAAACCTCCAGTCCCTGAAATTCCGGATTATTACGGTCGCCCGAATAAGACACATAAACCGCCTCCAGCAGTTTTCGAATCTGTAGATTATACTTTCCGTTCTGGTCAAAAAGAATATCTCTTCCTTCCAAAGCGGCCTCTGAGAGGTAATAAATCAATTCTTTCTGCCACAAAGACAAGTTTTCAAAACCTGCCACACGATAACGCAACAGCTGCAAATCGGCAAACTGTTCTACTATATAATTAAAATTTTCTGACATACTCATTTCAGCTCATTTTAGGCGTTATTACAACATAATTATACAAAAATCGTAGAAGTTTTTCGATTTCACAACAATAGTTCCGAAAACTTTATCAAAAACCTTTACATCCGCACAAAAACACGATAAAACGGTAACTCTTTATTTTTTTATATATCTTTGTGAGCAAAATTAAAAAACATGAGAGAACAAATGCTGAAAACACTCAAATCTTATTTTGGGTACACTTCTTTCCGTCCGCTTCAAGAAAAAATCATTTCTGCAATTCTTCAAAAGAAAGACGCATTGGTGCTCATGCCGACCGGAGGAGGAAAATCCATGTGTTATCAGCTACCAGCTCTGCTGATGGAAGGGACGACCGTTGTGGTTTCTCCATTGATTTCTCTCATGAAAGACCAGGTGGAGTCTCTACAGGCCAATGGTATCGTAGCCCGCGCTTTAAATAGCACGAACGATGATGCTACCAACGCCCAGCTCCATTTTGAATGTGTGCAAGGAAGAGTAAAACTTCTTTATATATCTCCCGAAAGACTGATGTCGGAAATAAACTACCTGTTACGCGACATCCACATTTCTCTATTTGCCATTGACGAGGCTCACTGTATTTCTCATTGGGGACACGACTTTCGTCCTGAAT
>ERZ791915.2224-NODE-2224-length-12600-cov-3.396333_pt1 | contig 12600 bp, 12 predicted proteins | sample MGYA00510139_ERZ791915 | MGnify/ENA primary metagenome ERZ791915 (study PRJEB30046, sample SAMN00792117) | human gut metagenome | study: EMG produced TPA metagenomics assembly of the A metagenome-wide association study of gut microbiota in type 2... | reverse complement strand
TAATAGAGGTTGCGAAGCCTACCAAAATCGCTTTAATAGAGGTTGCGAAGCCTACCAAAATCGCTTTAATGGTCACTTCTAGATGATGTGACCATTATTTTTAGGAGATTGCAATGCAAAATTGGGTAGTTGTTGACGAAAAATATCTTAATTATCTTCGAGATATTGAGCCAAAGATTCCGTACTCTGACTATGGTGAAAACAAATTTAAGCCATTTTTTGGGGAGTTGTTTGAGATTGGGGATTTGGTTTACATAACTCAAGTCTCACACCCCAAAGAACGGCACCATACTATGAATAATGCCGTTGACTTTATAAAACTATATGACGAAACCAGTCTTCTTGCAGTCGTAAACCTTAATTATATGTTCCCCGTTCCGAAACATACTTTAAACAAACTTGAATATGACAGTATTTCCAATCTGCGTCATTTTCAATCCTTGGACGAAAAGAATAAATATATAGCTCTTCTAAAAAGAGAACTACGAGAAATTAACAAAATAGATATAGAGAATAAATCGAAAAAAGTTTATGGAATAAAGAAATCTTTCCCCGATAGTATTTTGGCAAAAAGGTGTTTGGATTTTGAAGCACTTGAAAAAGCTGCCATGAACTACGAATGATCTTCCCCCGCCTCATCGGCGGGGTAATTTTTACTCAGTATGTAAGCCCTTATATAATCTCGCAATAATCTTGTGAGGCTATATAAGGGTTTAAATCTTTTATATTGGGGCTCAGTTATGGATATCTAAAAAGTTGTCAAACTGGTGTCAAAAGGCGTTTTCAATCAGCTGAAAATGGCTTGATCAAGCGGGTTTTCATATCTTTTTACGAAGATCATGGTATACTCATAATAGTCGGTAAGCAGGGTCAGGTTGCGTTCACGGGTGATATAATCGCTCATAATAGTAAAACATCCTTTCTTCCTCTGATTTATGTGGTCTTGACCGACAGCGCAGCACCCTGTGGAACAGTAAGGGTGGCCTGTTCGGTGTAGGTAGCAAAGGGTTCATCGGTGGCGGGATCCTGCTGGGCGTGGAACACCAAAATGCTAACGGTAACAGGGTAACTGCCCGCTTCCGGCAAGGAATCCGGATAGGCATACAGCAGGTATTCCTCCGCCCTAATAATCGGAGTAGTGAGCAGCACGGTGCCATCGGCCAGCGTGTAGCGCACCCGCATCACACATTCATTGCCTGGGGTGTTTTCCAGCAGCAGCGGCAGGCTGCCATCCTTCCCCATAGCCAAGCTGCCATTAAAGAGATACCAAAAGTATTCCGGAGTGGTGTTCTGTGGGGCATTTTCGTAGCCCGGCAGACGGCCAGTATGGATGGTGGTATCCGCCATTTCAGTGTGGGTGGGTTCCGGCGGGGGATATTCCCCCTGAGGGAGAAGCAGCGCCAGCACCAGTCCAATGCCGACAGCTACCGCAGCTACCAACAGCGTGGAAATAATCTTTTTCGCCACGGTCATACGCCTACCCCCTCTTTTTCTCCGTCAGAATCAAAAAGAACGCTAATATTATAGCGCAATTTGTGCCAAAACACAACAGTTATGACAGAAAAACCCCCGACCACAGCGGATCGGGGGTTATAAGTGAATTGGCTTACGGGGCCTGGGTATTACCGCTCCCCTGACTATCGGAGGGGGTGAGCGTATCTACCCGGCCGACGGTACCGGTATTAAACTCGGTGCCGGAAACACTATCATTCATGATGGTGGTGACGGAGTAAAGATAAAAATCCTTGCCGTTTTTCCGCAGCTCATACAGCATGTATTTGGAGGGAGTCTCCTCCAGGTTACCCTTGCTATCATAATTGATACTGAGCACTGTAGTGGGTGGCACATAACCTACGGTAAGCTGGCAGCTATCCTGCTTCATTACAATTTTTTCCACGCTTGGGGTGGCAAAGCCGGTCATGGCGATGATGGGCACATGATAGGAAGCAATATCGCTATCGTACTGATAGGCATTTTCCATATCACCGATGGTCATATGCTCCAGCTTGATATTCGGACCAAACAGACTAACAGCCTGAGCGTCCACATCCGCCGCCGGGATGACCATGCGGCCGTACTCATCAAATTCGTAGCTGCCGCGGCGTTCGCCCAGCATACAGGCCCACAAACTACTTTGCAGCAAAAATTCATTATCGCAGGTAGCGGGGTCAGTAAAATCGGGCGGGTCGAACATGACCACTGGCAGCAGCATCTGCTCGTACTTGGTTTTTTGGGCGGTGTTATCCGCCAGATTGCGGGTAAGGCCATAGCACCAATTAAACACGGTGCATAGCCCAATAACGCACAGCACGATAAAAACGAGGCCAATCGGCGCCGCGTGACGGTTACGGGCATTCGTTTTCTCTGTACTCATAACAGGTTCCTTTCCTTACAAGGGGCGTTGCATCAATCCTTCTCTTTTTCCTTTTCGGCTTCCTTTTCAGAATCCGGGGCAAGGATGACACGCATTTTTTCGATCTTCTGTTCTTCCATTTCCAACACAGTAAAGGTAAGCCGGCCAAGCTGGAAGGTCTCACCGACAGCAGGGATGTGCTCCAACACTGAAAGCGCCAGACCATTCATGGTATCGTAGTCGTCTTCCTCAATATCGGCGGGATGGTAGTCGATTTCATCCAAGAAGTCATCCACCGGCATATCACCGCTGATCTCGTAGGTATCGGGGGTCACCTCGGTGAACTCGGTGACGACCTCGTCACGCTCATCATAAATCTCACCGACCAGCTCCTCCAGGACATCCTCCATGGTGACGATGCCCAGCGTACCGCCGTAGTCATCCATAACGATGGCGATATGCACCTTTTTACGCTGGAATTCCGAGAGCAGACGGGCAATTTTCATGCTGCGATGCACATACATCGGCTCGGTCATCAGTTTTTTGATATCGAAGTTCTTATTCAGCAGGGCAGCTTGCAGAATATCACGGGTATGCACTACACCGATGATGTGATCCACTGTCTCGCTGTAAACGGGAATGCGGGAAAATCCTTCCTCGGTGATGATCTGCAGTACCTCCTGCGGGGTGGATTCCTCATCGATGGCGACCATATTGACGCGAGGGGTAAGGATATCCTCCACGGTGGTATCATTGAACTCCAGAGCGGACTGTACCAGCTCTTTTTCCTGCTCCTCCAGCACGCCCTCCTCTTCGATGGTATCCAGCATATACATCAGTTCCTGCTCAGTGATGGTGGGCTGCTCTTCGCCATCGTCCTTCTTCTTAAAGGGCTGCATCAGTCGCAGGAACAGCCAGCTGAGGGGGGTAAAGACGGTCATGAGGATCCGCAGCACCCCGGCAAACGCCATCGAAATGCTCTCGGCGTTCATCTTGGCAAAGCTCTTGGGGATAATTTCGCCGAAGGTGAGAACGACAAGGGTGGAAATACCGGTGGCAATCGCAACCGCATAATTTTTGAAGTACGCAGTGGCGATCACTGTGACCAATGAGGAAATGGCGATATTAACAAGGTTATTGCCGATAAGGATGGTCGCAATCAGCTTATCGTATTGCGCGGCCACCTTTACCGCCTGTGCGGCACGCTTATTGCCGTCTTCCGCCATGGTGCGCAGACGGATCATATTGGCCGCGGAAAACGCGGTCTCGGATGCGGAAAAGAAAGCGGATAGCATTAACAGAACCAGAATAAGTAGGTAGGTTGTACTGCCTATGTCGTCCAAAAAAATACACACTCCTTGTTTGAGTAAAAATGTTGATAGCACCATCACAGGAGACGGTGTTATTTTATATTGTAGCAAAAAGAGGATAATGCGGCAAGACCATGGATAAAATGTTCAGGCTTTATTCACAGCTTGGTGATAAAAGGCGGGGCACGGGTAATTGACTCTCCCCTGCCCCGCTGGCTTACGCTAAGGTGATTATTCCTTGCCTTCCTTCTTGGCTTCCATCTTGGCGATGGCATCCTTGCGGGAAAGATTGATGCGGCCCTGCTGGTCGATCTCGGTAACCATGACGAGGATCTCATCGCCGACGGATACCACATCCTCCACCTTTTCCACGCGCTTCGTATCCAGCTTGGAGATGTGGACAAGGCCTTCCTTGCCGGGTGCGATCTCAACAAAGGCGCCGAAGTTCATCAGACGGGTAACAACGCCCTTATAGATAGCACCGACCTCGGGATCATTGACAATGGTCTCGATGATATTGATAGCGGTGCGGCAGTCATCGATATCAATGGCGGAAACAAATACATGGCCGTCATCCTCAATGTCGATCTTGACATTGCACTCGGCGCAGATCTTCTGGATGGTCTTGCCGCCGGAACCGATGACCTCGCGGATCTTATCGGGATCGATGGTCATGCTGAGCATCTTGGGTGCATACTTGGAAAGCTCGGGCCGCGGGGCGGGGATAGCCTTGAGCATGACTTCATCGAGGATATAGTTGCGGGCCTTGTGGGTCTTAGCAAAGGCCTCTTTAATGATCTCGGGAGTCAGGCCGTCGATCTTGAGGTCCATCTGGATGGCGGTGATGCCCTTCTTGGTGCCGCCTACCTTAAAGTCCATATCGCCGAAGAAATCTTCGACGCCCTGAATATCCACCATGGTCATCCAGCGGTCGCCCTCGGTAATAAGGCCGCAGGAGATACCGGCAACGGGAGCCTTGATGGGGACACCGGCATCCATAAGAGCCAGAGTGGAACCACAGATGGAGCCCTGAGAGGTGGAGCCGTTGGAGGAGAGAACCTCGGAAACGAGGCGCAGGGTGTAGGGGAACTCCTCTACGCTGGGGATAACAGGCTCCAGCGCACGCTCGGCCAGGGCACCGTGACCGATCTCGCGGCGGCCAGGGCCGCGGCTGGGACGGGTCTCACCGACGGAATAAGAGGGCATATTGTACTGATGGATATAGCGCTTGGTGGTCTGCTCATCGATGCCATCAAGGATCTGAGCCTCACGGATGGTACCCAGGGTGGCGATGGTCAGCACCTGGGTCTGGCCGCGGGTGAACATGCCGGAGCCATGAACGCGGGGGATAATGCCGACCTCAGCATCCAGGGGACGGATCTCATCCATGCCGCGGCCGTCTACACGCTTGCCGTCATCCAGCAGCCAGCGGCGCACCACAAACTTTTGCAGCTTGTAGATGCACTCATCCAGCATAGCGCCCTGCTCAGGGTATTTCTCATCATACTCGGCATGCAGGCGGTCATAGATGGGGCGCATACGCTCATCACGGATATTCTTATCATCGGTATCCATGGCAGCACGGACATCCTCGATGAATTCATCCTTGATGGCTTCGAAGAGATCATGATCGATCTCCTGGGATTCAAAAGTAAACTTGGGCTTGCCAATCTCGGCCTGGACTTCCTTGATGAAGGCAACCATCTTCTGCACCTCGGCAAAGCCCTTCATGATGGCTTCCAGCATGGTATCGTCATCCACCTCATTGGCGCCGGCCTCGATCATACAAACCTTTTCGGCGGTGCCGGCCACGGTGAGCTGAAGATCGCTCTTCTGGCGCTGCTCGGCATTGGGGGTGAGGATGATCTCGCCATCGACCAGACCGACATTGATGCCGGCGATGGGCCCATTCCAAGGAATATCGGAGATGGACAGCGCCATGGAAGCGCCGATCATACCGGCAATCTCCGGCACGCAGTCGGGATCAACGGAAAGAACGGTCATCACAACGGAAACATCATTGCGCATATCCTTGGGGAACAGCGGACGGATGGGACGATCTACCACGCGGCTGGAAAGCACGGCCTTATCGCTGGGGCGGCCTTCCCGCTTCAGGAAGGAGCCGGGGATCTTGCCCACGGCATACAGCTTCTCTTCAAAATCGACGGAAAGCGGCAGGAAATCGATGCCGTCACGGGGCTTTGCGGAAGCGGTGGCATTGACCAGCACGGTGGTCTCGCCATAGCGGACCAGCACAGAGCCGCCAGCCTGGCAGCACATCTTGCCAGTTTCAAAGGTCATCTTGCGTCCGGCAAATTCGGTTTCAAATACGCGGAAGTTTTCAAACATCTTTTTTCTCCTTACTTTGTGTCTTTTGGTCTGACGGCTCCGCTTTCGTTTTAGCAATAAAGCCTTCCTCCGGGGAAGATTTTTGCCTTCCGGGGGAACGATTCACTGCTAAACACGAGGGCAAAAGCCGCCCTGCTTACCTGTGAAAAATGGGCTAAAAACCGGCTAAGAGGGCAGACGGAATCCCCGCCTGCCCTCCGGCAGTTTTGCTTACTTACGCAGACCCAGCTTGGCAATGATCGCGCGGTAACGCTCGATATCCTTCTTCTTGAGGTAGTTCAGCAGGTTTCTGCGGTGACCGACCATCTTGAGCAGACCACGGTTGGAATGGAAGTCCTTGGGGTTCTGCTGCATGTGCTTGGTCAGGCTGTTGATGCGGTTGGTGAGAACAGCGATCTGAACTTCGGGGGAACCGGTGTCACCCTCGTGGGTCGCGTACTCGGTAATGATCTTGTTCTTTTCTTCCTTGAGAATCATGTTATTTCACCTCATAAATTATTTACGCCAAGATCTAAGTATCGGGATCGGTGAAGTTCCCACGGGGGAACACTCCCAAATACCGGGATCCGGTCATATCAATATGGAATTATAGCATATAATACGGCTGCTGTAAAGTGCTTTTGGGCGGATTTTTACGGCTTTTTATGGTGCTTTTCGGCGGCCAGTACGGTGGATCGCAGCAGCATGGTAATAGTCATGGGGCCTACCCCACCGGGGACCGGCGTGAGCCATCCTGCCACCGGGGAAACGCTCTCAAAGTCCACATCACCGCAAAGTTTCCCTGCTGCATTGCGATTCATTCCTACATCAATGACTACCGCACCGGGTTTAACCATCTTCCCGGTGACAAACCCAGCCTTGCCCACAGCGGAAATCAGAATATCCGCCCGGCGGGTCACCTCCGGCAGATTCTTGGTCCTGCTGTGGCAAATGGTGACGGTAGCATTGCGGTGCAGAGCCAAAAGCGCCATGGGCTTGCCTACAATATTGCTGCGTCCAATGATGACACACTCCTTGCCGGCCATGTCTACACCGGTGCTATCGATGAGGGTGAGAATACCGCTGGGCGTACAGGGGGCAAAAAAGTAATCTCCAATGACAATACGACCCACATTCTGCGGATGGAAAGCGTCCACATCCTTTTCGGGGTCGATCGCGGATAGGATCTCCTTTTGATCCAGATGAGCGGGCAACGGCAGCTGCACCAAAATGCCATCGATCTCTTTCCGGCCATTCAGTTCGGCAATGAGGGCAAGCAGTTCCTCCCGGCCGGTATTTTCCGGCAGGGTGTACTGCTCGGAGTGAATACCAAGCTCCTCACAGGCCTTGTGCTTATTCCGCACATACACCTGGGAAGCGGGGTCCTCTCCCACCAGTACCACAGCCAGGCCGGGGGTGATGTCCTCCGCTTTCAGAGCCTCTACCTGGATTTTTAATTCGGCGCGGCACTGGGCCGCCACCGCTTTTCCATCAATGATCTTCGCGCTCATGGGGTTCCTCTTTCTGTTCCGGTTGGGTCGGTTTCTTTCCGTTCTTCTTTTCGGCCAGCTTGGCATCCAGGGCGGCTATACGCTCCCGGCTTTCCTTGGTATCCACATAGCGACCCAGGGTAAAGCGCGGCTTTTTCTGCCCCTCAATATACTCCAGCGTCATGGGTTTACGACCCCGAAGGAAGATAAAGAGCATCAACCCGGCGGCAACGATAAACAGCACGCCGCCCAGCGCCTGAGAAACCCGCACACTGCCCCACATCAGGCTATCGGTGCGCAGGCCCTCCACAAAGAAGCGGCCCAGACCGTACCACGCGGTATAGCCCAGTGTGATCTGGCCATCGTAGCTGCGGCGCGGGAACAGCCACAGCAGCAGGATCGCCACACCGATAAGGTTCCACAAGCTTTCGTATAGGAAGGTGGGATGTACCGGCAGAGTGGGATCCACCATAATGCCCTGGGCGGCCAGCGCCGCCTGATGCCGGGAAAGATAGGCGGAGATGGTATCTGATGTCATACCCCAGGGGAGGGTGGTATTGGTGCCAAAGGCCTCCATATTGAAGAAATTGCCCCAGCGGCCAATCGCTTGTCCCAACATAACGCCGGGGAAAGCCGCATCCGCTACCGGCAGCATGGGAAGCTTTTTGATGCGGCAGACGATAAACGCCACAATAAGCGCTCCAATAATGCCGCCATAGATGGCCAGTCCGCCACCACGCAGGTTGAATATTTCCTTTAGATTATCTTTATAATTATCCCACTGGAATGCCACATAATAGGCCCGCGCGCCCACAATGGCGCCGACCATGGCCCACAGAATGATATCCAGTCCTTCATCCGGGTGGATGCCGCAGGTGCGGTTATGAGAAAGATAGACCCATAGCCCCAGGCCAAAGCCCCCCGCGATGATCACACCGTACCAGTAAATATCCAAATTGCCGATGGATAACGCCACCCGGCTAATGGGAAGTTCCCACCCCAAACCGGGAAACCGCAGAATTTCCATGGTACCCACTTCCTTTACACTGATAGTTTTTACTTTTACGGTTTATTATAGCATAGCCCCGGCGGTATTTCTATTCTCATTTATAAATTTTTGTGCGCATCGGCTTGTTCTGTGCTATAATGACCGAAATGACCCTTTGACATCCGTCCAAGATAAAAGGAGCTGTATTCCATGACAGAACTTCTCATCCGGCTATTTATCCGTGATAAAGACAATGTGCAGGACCCCACAGTGCGCCAGCAATATGGCACGCTCAGCGGGTTGACCGGCATCTGCCTAAATATCCTGCTGTTCCTGGGCAAGCTGGTGGCCGGCACTGTTTCCGGTTCCATCGCCATCACGGCCGATGCTTTCAACAACTTATCCGATGCCGGCTCCTCGGTGGTCACGCTCATCGGCTTTCGGCTGGCCGGGCAGAAACCCGATCGGCACCATCCGTTCGGGCACGGGCGCATCGAGTATCTCTCCGGGCTTGCCGTTTCGGTGGTCATTCTGCTTATGGGCTTTGAACTGGGCAAATCTTCTTTCGAGAAGATCCTCTCCCCCGCGCCGGTGGAATTCAGCTGGCTGCCGCTGGTCATTCTGCCTGTTTCCATATTGGTCAAGGGCTGGATGTACCTCTTCAACCGCAAGCTTGGGAAAAAGATCGATTCCGCCGCCATGATGGCCACCGCCGCTGACAGCTTCAGTGATATGGCCTCCACAGCGGTGGTACTGCTGGGCACCTTGGCCGGGCACTTCTTCCATATTCAGCTGGATGGCTACCTGGGCATTTTGGTGGCGATATTTATTCTGTATACCGGCTACAACGCCATGAAGGACACCATCGACCCGCTCCTGGGCCGTGCCCCCGATCCCGAGCTGGTGGATGGCATTCGCCGCCGGGTGCTGGCCCCTCCGGAAATTCTCGGCCTGCACGATCTCATCGTCCACGATTACGGTCCCGGCCGGCTGTTTGCTTCGCTGCATGCCGAGGTGGATAAAAACGGCGACATCTCCGCTATTCACGATGTCATTGACCGGGTGGAGCGGCAGATTCTGCACGAACTGGGCTGTGAAGTCTGCATCCATATGGATCCCATTGCCGTTGGTGACCGAAAGACAGCGGAATGCCGCACTATGGTGGCCCGGCTGCTGGCCAGGATTGATCCCAAGCTGACAATGCACGATTTTCGCATCACCAGCGGCCCTGACCACACCAACCTCATCTTTGATGTGGTGCGTCCACTGGATTCTTCCTATACCAGTGAAGAGTTGGAAGAACGCATCCGGCAGGCGGTAACGGCACTGGAAGGCAATTATTACGCAGTCATTACCGTGGACACCCCAAGAGTATAAAACAGAAAAATGGCCGGGATTCTGTTCAGGATCCCGGTCTTTTATTGCTCCATGTCATCCTCAGCAAAGGGAAGCTCCTGCAGCACCACCTCCCGGATGAATCGGAAGGTTTTCTCCTCCCCCTTATCCCGCAGCATTGTCAGGATAAACCGCAGCTTGCGAGCCGTCACCGGGTGCATCCAGCGGTTATCCCCCGCCCGCTGCAGATATTCCAGCGGAGCGCCATCGTGGTATTGATCCCCCAGGTAGGTCCGGCTGGCAGCAATGCGATCCATACACATCTCCACAAAGAATTCGGTCGGCATCTCCAGCGGCTCATATTGGTGGGTCACCGGACTCACATCGGTCCAGTACTCAAAGTGGTGACGATTGCGGCCCTTGTGGTGCATCCACGCCAGCGAATAGCCATTCTCCCGGCGCTCCTGCTGCGTAGGGCTAAAGGTGCCCTGGTAATACCTCGCACCACGCCAGAATTCCTTTGGAAAGATCGTGGTTAAGCCCCCGCCAGTACAGTCCCACCCGGAAACAGTACTTCTGCACCAGGTGCCGGTGATGAGTAATGGTTCTAAAATGTCTGATGGGATGCATCTGCTCCCCCCTCTCTGCTTTACTCCGTTCATTATTATAATTCAACGGTCAAAGGATTGCAAACCCCAATGCAAAACGCTATAATAAAACACACACACGCTAAAAAGGAGTTCTCCCATGACGATAAACGGTAAAAAATACATTGTAAAGGTCCCCACCGGCAAAACCACCAATGATTTTCAATTTGATGAACTGCTGCCGGCCTTCCGCAAATACTGTGCCAAGGTAGCACAGAACCAGGCCACCTGCATCGCCGGGTACACCAATGCACTGGAAGTCCCCCAGGTGATGCGCTGGGCTGCTCTGTTGCAGGATCTTACTGGGCAGTTCACCGAATGCCTGGGCTACATCGAGCGCATCAACTGCATCCCCACCGATGAGGCAGGCAAGTTTCTGCTCCCCCGTGCTATTTATGAAGACTTCCGCACTTTGAATGAAGTCATCAGCTGTGTGGGTCCCGCCGCCTGGAACCAGTGGGATGAGACCAGCAAGCTGTACTGGAAAAGCTGTGTTCCCCGGATGCGGATGCTGATAGAGAACGCCAAAGTGACAGAAGAATAAGTGGAGAAAACTTTTTTCGGTTTTCCCGCAAAAAGGGCTTGATTTTTTACCGGGCCTATGGTATTATAATCAAGCTGAAGCGAAAGTTCCGGTATAAAATCTGGGTGTGGCGCAGGTGGTAGCGCGCTACCTTGGGGTGGTAGAGGCCGCTAGTTCGAGTCTAGTCACTCAGACCATGCAGAGTGTCCTTATAGGATCTGAGTATCCTGTAATGGACACTCTGCTTTTTTATTTCCCACAAAGTTCATACTGCAACCTGTTCCGGGGCGTAGCTGAGTGCTACGCCTTTTCTTGTTTCCATGATAATGTCGGCCTCCGGGATCTTCCGGCGATCCGGCACATCAAAAGCACCGATGCAGTTGTAGTGAATAACGACACGCTGATTGGTAATGCCATCCTGCTTTTCGGCGTGGTACACCTCAATATGGTCGATCAGCTCTGCAACCATCCGCTTTGTAATGGTGGTCGCGTCCGTGTATCGCCGTACCGTTTCAAGAAAATCGTCAATGTCCATGCGCTTGCTCTCGTCCTTTTTTAGTTCCAGCCGCAGCGCCTTGATCTTCTTGGCGTTCTCGCCCTGCTCCTGTTCATAGCGTTTGGACATTTTGGCAAACCGGGCATCGTCGATCTTGCCCGCCACATTGTCCTCATAGAGCCGTTCAAAGAGCATATCCAACTCCCGGTCACGGGCAGTCAAAGCGTCCAGCTCCCGCTGCTTGCGGAGCGCGGTGTTTTCCGCCACCTTTGCCGAGCGTCCGATCATGGCCTTGATAAAGTCATTTTCGTATTCGCTGGCGAAGCAGGCCAGCCGCTTGACCTCATATAAAACGACCTGCTCCAAGAAGTCCAGCCGGATATAATGCGTCTTGCTGCACTTGCGATAGCCGGAGTTGTGATTTTGGCAACTGAAAAATTTGATGTCGTGGTTGTTCTGATTGAAGTGGAAATTGAGGTTGCCGCACTCCGGGCATTTCAGCAAGCCGGAGAATACGCTGGGCTCCTGTGTGACCGTAGGCTTTTTGCGGCGCGTCCCTTTTTGAAGCGCCTGCACCTTTTCCCAAGTCTGGCGGTCAATGATAGCCTCATGGACATTGAGGAAGATCGCCCGGTTTTCTTCCGGGTTCTCGATCCGCTTTTTCATCTTGTAGGACTTGGAGTAGCTTTTGAAGTTGATGACATCGCCGCAATATTCCTGCAAGGTGAGGATCTTCTTGACAGTGGTATGCCCCCACTTGGTAGGCTCCACGGTGCTTTTCGACCCACCCCGACTCGTCCCACGGCTGCGCCAGTAGTAGGTGGGATTGACCACGCCATCGGCGGCAAGACGGGCGGCAATTTCCGCCAGTCCGTACCCCTCCAGCGCCATACGGTAGATCCGGCGCACCACCTCGGCGGCCTCCGGCTCTACTACCCAAAAGCGGGGATCGTCCGGGTTTTTGATATAACCGTAGGGCGGCGGAGAAAGCGGAACACCGGTGTTTCCTTTCATCTTGTTCACGATCCGGCGCTTCTTGGAAATATCCTTGGCGTAATACTCGTTCATAATGTTCTTGAACGGAGTAAAATCGTCCTCGCCCTCGTCGCTGTCCACGCCGTCGGAAACAG
>ERZ791915.2213-NODE-2213-length-12666-cov-3.327492_pt1 | contig 12666 bp, 9 predicted proteins | sample MGYA00510139_ERZ791915 | MGnify/ENA primary metagenome ERZ791915 (study PRJEB30046, sample SAMN00792117) | human gut metagenome | study: EMG produced TPA metagenomics assembly of the A metagenome-wide association study of gut microbiota in type 2... | reverse complement strand
GGCCTTTTTTCATATAGGCACACAAGGTCAAAGGCGGCACCATGATCCTCCTGGTCGACAAGATCGTGCGTTGAACGGGTGCCGCGTGCATGGTAGTATTTCACATCGTGGTTCAAGATGGGTGGCCCGCTCCGACGGCCTCTATCACATCCACCACTTTGCAAGGGCTCTTGGCGCAACGGTTAGCGCAGGGGACTCATAATCCCTGGGTTCTGGGTTCGAATCCCGGAGGGCCCACCAGAGAATCAAGAGGCCGGGCAAATAACCCGGCTTCTTTTTCCATAGTTCCCACTCCATATGCCTGACAAATTGCCTTGATAAACGTTTGCGGCTCAATTTCACGTAATAGATTATGCTGGTTGACAAGAACCATTTCAAAACTATGCCGGATTACGGGGCTGGACCCGGACCGGCCGTCCATGCCCCGCATTTCACGGAATGTGCAAGTCGTCTACCTGCGGTTTTGATTTTACCGATTGCGGCATGCCCGGGGGTTCCCGGCCTGGCCCCGTAAACCGGCATGGTTTTGAAATCGCCGGGTCGGCGGGAGCGCGATTGGCCCCGGTAATGGGCCTGGCGCCGGCAAGACGGCCGTTGGGCGGATGGCGGAACGCGCCGCGACTGCGAAATTTTCCAAAATTGTCCTTGCATCGTGGTCCGAGTTCCCGTATAGTACTTCTTCGCACGGGGGCGTAGCTCAGCTGGGAGAGCGCTTGACTGGCAGTCAAGAGGTCAGGGGTTCGATCCCCCTCGTCTCCACCCGAGCATTGAATGAGGCTCCAACGCAAGTTGGGGCCTTTTTTCATATAGGCACACAAGGTCAAAGGCGGCACCATGATCCTCCTGGTAGACAAGATCGAAAAAAGCTTCGGCGCGCGCGTCCTCTTTAGCGGCGCGTCCTTCCAGATCAACCCCGGCGAGCGCTTCGCGCTCGTGGGCCCAAACGGCGCCGGCAAAACCACCATGCTCAAGATCATCATGGGAATCGACAGCCCCGACGCCGGCCAGGTCCAGTACGCCAAGGACTGCCAGGTGGGCTACCTAGAGCAGGAAACCAACCTGGAGCACAAGGACACCACCATCCTCGCCGAGGTCATGGCAGCCGCTAAAGAAATCCGCCGCATGGGCGAGCGCGCTAACGAGCTGCAGGCTCAGATCACCGAACTCTCCGAACAGGGCAAGGATGTCGACGCACTCCTCAACGAGTACGGCCAGGTCCAGGACCGCTTTGAGCACCTGGGCGGCTACGAGCTCGAGAGCAACGCCCGCAAGATCCTGTCCGGCCTCGGCTTTAAGGTCACCGACTTTGAGCGCCCGTGCTCCGAGTTCTCGGGCGGCTGGCAGATGCGCATCGCGCTCGCCAAGCTCTTCCTGCGCCACCCCGACCTGCTGCTTCTGGACGAGCCCACCAACCATCTGGACCTCGAAAGTGTCCAGTGGCTGCGCGGCTTTATCGCGAGCTACGACGGCGCCGTGCTCATCGTCAGCCACGACCGCGCCTTTATGGACGCCTGCGTCGATCACGTCGCCGCGCTCGAAAACCGCCGCGTGACTACCTACACCGGCAACTACAGCAGCTACCTCAAGCAACGCGAGGACAACCTGGAGCAGATGCGCGCCAAGCGTGCCGCGCAGGAGCGCGACATCGCCCATATGCAGGTCTTCGTCGACAAGTTCCGTTACAAGCCCACCAAGGCCGCCCAGGCGCAGGAGCGCATCCGCAAGATCGAGCAGATCAAAAAGGAGCTCGTCATCCTGCCCGAGGGCCACAAGCACATCGACTTTAAGTTCCCTGACCCACCGCGCTCCGGCGATATGGTCGTGGGCCTGGAGGGCGTCTCCAAGTCCTACGGCAACAAGCACATCTACAGCGACATCGACCTCAAGCTCTACCGCGGCGAGCACGTGGCGCTCGTCGGCCCCAACGGCGCCGGCAAGTCCACGCTCATGAAGATCCTCGCCGGACTGGAGCCGCCCACCACCGGCACCCGCGACCTGGGCACCAACGTGGGCGTGGCCTATTACGCCCAGCACGCGCTCGAGGGCATGACCGAGTCCAATACCGTCCTGCAAGAGATTGACACCGTCACGCCCAAGTGGACCGTGCCACAGCAGCGCAGCCTGCTGGGTGCCTTCCTGTTTAGCGACAACGACGCAATCGAAAAGCAGGTACGCGTCCTCTCCGGCGGTGAAAAGGCGCGCCTGGCGCTCGCCAAGATGCTCGTGGCGCCCGAGGCGCTCCTGTGCCTGGACGAGCCCACCAACCACCTGGACATCGACTCGGTGGACATGCTCGAGAACGCCCTGCAAAACTTCCCCGGCACCATCGTGCTGATCAGCCACGACGAACACCTGGTACGCGCCGTGGCCAACCGCGTCATCGACATCCGCGACGGCCAAGTCACGGTCTACGACGGCGACTACGACTACTACCTCTACAAGCGCGAGGACCTCGCAGCCCGCGCCGCCGCCGAGGCGTCCACGGAGAGCGCGCCGGCCACGACCAAGTCCACCAAGGCCGACACTCCCGTCGCCGCCCCCAAGCCTGCCGAGGGCAAAAAGACCAAGGAGCAAAAGCGCGCCGAGGCCCAAGCCCGCGCTGCGCTCAACAAAAAGCTCAAGGGCGTGCGCAACCAGCTCAAGAAGATCGAAACCGAGCTCGACAAAAAGCGTGCCCGCTATGACGAGCTTATGGAATTGATGGCAAGCGAAGAGCTTTACGCCGATCAGGACAAGTTCAACGCCGCGCTGGGGGAATATAACGGCCTTAAGCAAGAGCTGCCCAAGCTCGAGGACGAATGGCTGGAGCTTTCCACCCAGATCGAAGAGGAGACCGCGCGTGAACTCTCGTAAGGCCGCTGCCGTGGCGATGAGCATCATCGCCATCGCCTGTCGCATCTGCGGCATTTTTATGAGTGCGATGACCGTGCTGCTGTGTTTTAGCGGCCTCACCGCCAAGCTGCAGATCGTGGGCTTTGTCGTTGAGCTTTCGCGCGCGCTGCCGAGCGCCATCGCCGGCTACGGCGTCATCACGTCGCCCTTTGGCGGTGTGTTCCGCTTGGATTACGCCATCGTCGCCGTGATCCTGTTTGTGATCGACTACCTGCTCACGCGCGCCTCGCGTCGCGTCCGCTAGAGGAGCGCCATGTCCAGCAGCTACCTCATGAACCTGCTCGCCAGCGCCGTTGCCGTCATCGTGGGCATCGTGATCCACGAGAGCGCGCACGCCGCCGCGGCCTGGGCACTCGGCGATAAGACGGCCCGTTCGCGCGGACGCGTCTCGCTCAACCCGCTTAACCATATCGACCCGTTTGGCACCATCATCCTGCCGCTGCTCATGCTCGCGGCCGGCGGCCCGGTGTTCGCCTTCGCCAAGCCCGTGCCCGTCTACCTTAACAACCTCAAGCACCCCAAGCGTGACGAGGTCCTGGTGAGCGCGGCCGGCCCCGCATCGAACATCGCGCTCGCGTGTCTGGCCGCAGCCCTCATGCACCTGACCTATGGCAACCTCTACACCAGCATGTCCTTTGCCCTGGCGTCACAGATCATGAACTTCGGCGCCACGTTTATCGTGGTCAACCTGTCACTCGCGTTCTTTAACCTCATCCCGATCCCGCCGCTCGATGGCTCGTCGATCATCGTGCCATTCCTCAAAGGCAAGGCGCTCAACAACTACTATCACCTGCAGCAATACGCCATGCCCATCCTCATCCTGGTTCTGTACCTGTTGCCCATGTGGACCGGCATCGACGTTATCGGCCGCTTTTTCGACGTTACCGTGTATCCGCTGGCCGAGTGGCTGCTCAACTTCGCAATCGCCGGCATCTAAGGTAAACTTACAGGTCGACCGTGCAAAACGGTCGTAACATGCACCCAAACCGCGCCGCGAAGGCGCCGTCAAAGGAGGTCGAAGATGTCGTATCGCGTGTCGACGCAGGTCTACAGCGGACCGTTCGACCTGCTGCTGCAGCTGGTAACCCGCCAAAAAGTAGATATCGGCGCTATCTCCATCAGCGAGGTGGCCGAGCAGTACCTTGCCGAGGCTGAGCGCATCGAGGCGCTGGACCTGGACGTGGCGAGCGACTTTCTGCTGGTCGCGGCAACCCTTCTGGACATCAAGGCCGCCTCTCTGGTCCCGCAGGAGGCCCCGCGTAAAATTGATGACGACGATGGCGAGTTCGACGAAGACCTCGAGGAACTCAGCGCGCTCGACGGCGACGCCCTGCGCGAGGTCCTGATTCAGCGTCTGATTGCCTACAAGCAGTTTAAGGGTGCGGCTGCGGCCCTCGGTGCCCGCATGCAGGCCGAAAGCCGCATGCACCCGCGTGTGGCCGGCCCCGACCCCGAGTTTTTGGGCCTTATGCCCGACTACCTGGCCGGCATCACCCTGCGCGGCCTCGCCGTCATCTGTGCCGACCTGGACGGCAAGCGCCAGACCTTCCTGCTGGAGGCCGAGCACGTGGCGCCGCATCGCGTGCCGCTCGATCTGACCGTAGCCTCGGTCGACCGCTTTACCATGGCGCACCAAACTTGCACCTTCCGCGAGCTGTTGGACGGCGACGCCACCACCGAGCAGCTCGTCGTCACCTTCCTGGCCATGCTCGAGCTTGCCAAGCGCGGCTCGCTCACGCTGAGCCAGGACGAGATCTTCGGAACCATCTGCATCAACCGCGTCGAGGGCGCTGAGGCCTATGTGCCCGGCGAGGGCCCCGAGCTCACCGAATAGGAGCCGCAACCATGTCAACCCTTTCCACGCTGGAGGCAAACAGCCTCAAAGGCGCCCTCGAGGCGCTTCTGCTGGTGTCGAGCGACCCGGTGAGCGCGCCCGCGCTGGCAGGCGCGCTGGATATCGCCCCCGGCGAGTGCGCGTCGCTGCTCGCCGAGCTCAAGGTTGAGTACGAGGAGGCCAACCGCGGCTTTCAGCTGCGCGAGGTCGCCGGCGGCTGGCGCCTGTTTACGCACCCCGCCTACCACGACGTGGTCGAGGCCTATGTGTTGAGCTGGGACACGCAAAAGCTGTCGCAGGCGGCACTCGAGACCCTGGCCGTGATTGCATACCACCAGCCCGTGACGCGCGAGGTGGTCAAGGGCATCCGCGGCGTCAATTCCGACGGTGTCATCGCGTCGCTCGTGGACAAGGGTCTGGTGCGTGAGCTCGGCCGCGACCCCCAGCGCGGTCAGGCCATCATTTACGGCACGACAAACGCCTTCTTGGAAAAGTTCGGCCTGCGCTCCACCCGCGACCTGCCCGACCTGGAGCAGTTTGCCCCCGACGAGCAGTCGCGCCAGTTTATCCGCGAGCGCCTGAGCGGCCGCAGCATTCAGTCCACGCTCGAGGAGCAGGCCGAGGACCTGGACGAAGAGCGCGAACTGCTTGATACCGATGTTGAAGATGTTGAGGCAGTCGAGGACTTGGAGACCCTGGTCGTCGACGAGACCTCGGAGGATTTGCATGACGAAGACTAACGAAGTGGGGGAGACGCGCGCCATAAGCAACGCAGCACCCGCAACCGACGCCCAGCCCGTCTATCCGCACACTATGCGCCTGCAGCGCTTTTTGGCGCGTGCGGGCGTGGCGAGCCGCCGCGGCTCGGAGGACCTGATGACCGCCGGCCGCGTGACCGTCAACGGCCAGGTCGCGACCGAACTAGGTACCAAGGTCGATGTCGACCGCGATCACATCGAGGTCGACGGCATGCCCGTCAAGCTCAACCAGGGCGCCGTGTACCTGATGCTCTACAAGCCGACCGGCTACCTCACCACCATGAGCGACCCGCAGGAGCGCCCTTGCGTGGCCGACCTGGTCCCGCGCGACCGCTTTCCGGGCCTGTTTCCAGTGGGCCGCCTGGACCGCGACACCACGGGCCTTTTGCTCTTTACCACCGACGGCGACATGTCGCAGGATCTGCTGCACCCCAGCAAGCACGTCTACAAGACCTACCAGGCGCTCGTGGACGGACGGCTGTCCGACCGCGACTTGGAACCACTCCGCAGCGGCATCGAGCTCGACGACGGCCTGTGCCAGCCGGCGATCTGCCGCGTCATCAACGCGCGCGAGGCCGAGGCCGTAGCTCCCCAGGGCGTCAAACCCGGCACCACCGCCGTGGAGGTCATAATCCGCGAGGGTCGTAAAAACCAGGTCAAGCGCATGCTGGGCAAGATTCACCATCCTGTGATCCGCCTGCACCGCTGCAACTTTGCCGGCCTTGAGCTCGAGGGCGTGGCCAAGGGCTCATGGCGCGAGCTCACCGACCGCGAGGTGCAGATCCTTAAAAGCGGCGGCATCCCGCCCAAGCAGGCGAGCGCCAAGCGCAACGGCGGCAAGCCCCAAGATACGCCCGCCAGCCGCACGCGTCACCACGGCAGCCACGGCTCCGCACCCAAGCGCAACACCTACCGCGAGCGCTACACAGGCTAGGCAACCCGCCGCGCCCCAGCGCCCCGAACCATACCAGCACGTCAACCATCGAAAGGAAGCATTGCATGATCGTCGCCATCGACGGCCCCGCCGGTTCCGGCAAATCCACCATCGCCAAGGAGATCGCCCGCCAGCTGGGCTTTAACAAGCTCGACACGGGCGCCATGTATCGCGCCGTCACGTTCGCCGCGCTCGACCGCGGCATCGACCTGGACGACGAGGCGGCCATCGACGCCCTCGCCGAGCAGATCGAGATTCGCTTTACCAACGGCACCGGCGAGGACACGCGCCTGACCATTGACGGCCAGGACGCTTCGGCCGCCATCCGTACCCCGCAGGTCGACGTCAACGTATCCAAGGTCTCGGCCTACCCGGGCGTGCGCGCCGCCATGCTCATTCACCAGCGCCGCGCCGCCGAGGACCGCGATATCGTGGCCGAGGGTCGCGACATCGGTACCGTCGTATTCCCCAACGCGCAAGTAAAGGTCTTCCTGACCGCTGACCCGCGCGAGCGCGCCCGCCGCCGCGTGCTGCAGCGTCACCAAAACGACGCCCAGCCGCTTACTGCCGAGCAGCTCGAGGCCGAGGTCGACGAGACTCTCGACGCCCTTAAGCAGCGCGACAAGCTTGACAGCAGCCGCGAGGTCGCACCGCTCGTGCCCGCCGAGGACGCCGTGCACGTCGACTCCACCGCCCACACCATCGACGAGGTCGTCTCGATAATCGAGGACCTCATCAACCAAAGGAGGTAGCCCATGCGCCTGTTTAAGCAGACGCCCGAGGATTATTACAACGCCCCCTATGCCGAGTTCCCGGCGCTCATCCGCGGCACCGTCGTCGTGGTCATGGCCATCCTGTGGGCCTTCTCCAAGCTCATGTGGCGCTGGAAGGTCGAGGACGCTGACCTGCTGTTTGAGCGCCAGGACGGACGCGGCAGCGTGGTCATCTGCAACCACACCTCGATGGCCGAGCTCTTGGCCGTGGAGACGGCGCTGTTCTTTGGCGGCCGCCGCATCCGGCCCATCTTTAAGTCCGAGTTCGCCAAGAGCAAGATCGTACGCTGGGCCTTTAGCCGCGTGGGCGGCATTCCCGTGGAGCGCGGCACGGCCGACATGAAGTGCCTGCGTGCCGCCCAGCATGCCCTGCAGCGCGGCGAGGACGTCCTGATCTTCCCCGAGGGCACGCGCATCCGCTCGCGCGAGATCAAGCCCGAGGTCCACGGCGGTTTTGCGCTCATCGCTCAGATGGGCAAGGCGCCCGTCAACCCGCTCGCCATCTGTGGCTGGTCCGACATCACGCCTGCGGGCAAAATGCTCATGCGTCCCAAGAAGTGCTGGATCCGCGCCGGCAAGGCCGTCTCGCTTTCCGACGCGCCGGCCGGGCTTAAACGCACGGAGCGCTTGGCCTGGTTTGAATCCGAAGCCATGAACCGTGTCTATAAGATGCGCGACGAGCTGTGCGCTGAGCATCCGGGCAGGTTCTAGCCATGAGCGACAACGTGACAAACACTGCCGCGACTACGTCCGACCAGGACAACGCGCCCACTATCGAGATCGCAGCCCACGCCGGCACTTGCTACGGCGTACAGCGTGCGCTCGATATGGCGCTAGCCGCCGCGCCGCAGGCAGGGGAGAGCACTCAGGTCCATACCTTGGGTCCGCTCATCCATAACCCCATCGTGGTACGCGAGCTCGCCGAGGCGGGCGTCGGTCTGGCCGACACCTTGGACGACGCCACATCGGGCACCGTGATCATCCGCGCCCACGGCGTGGTGCCGCAGGTCATCGATGCCGCTCGCGAGCGTGGCCTTAACGTCGTCGACGCCACCTGCCCCTACGTGAAGAAGGTCCATGTGGCAGCCGAGCGCCTGGTACGCGAGGGCTACCACGTGGCAGTCGTGGGCGAGCCGGGCCACCCCGAAGTCGAGGGCATCCTGGGCCACGCCGGCGATGACGCGCAGGTCGTGAGCTGTACCGCCGACGCCGATGCCTTGTCGCTCAAGGGCAAGGTAGGCCTCGTCGTGCAGACTACCCAGACCGCGCAGAACCTCGCCGAGGTCGTGGCCGCTATCACCCCGCGCGTGCAGGAGCTTCGTGTGATCAACACCATCTGCGCCGCCACGAGTGAGCGTCAACAGGCAGCAGCCACGCTTGCCAACCGCTGCGACTGCATGGTCGTGGTGGGCGGCAAGAACTCGGGCAACACCCGCCGCCTGGCACAGATTTGCGCGGACGCCTGCGAGCGCACGTATCACATCGAGGAAGCTTCCGAGCTCCAGGCCGCGTGGTTTACCGACGCTCGCCACATCGGCATCACCGCCGGAGCCTCCACCCCGCAAGAACACATCGAACGCGCCGTCACGCGCATCAAGGAGCTTTGCCGCTAACCATGGACCAGACCGTACCCGCATACGCCGCCGAGGTGGCTGATTACGGGCGCAGCCGCGACCCCGAGCCGGGTGAGGGCGCGCTCGTAAAGAACGTACGTCCCGAATCGCCCGCGTGGGATGTGGGTATCGAGCCAGGCATGCGCGTGCTCACGGTCAACGGCGAGCAGCTCACCGACATGATCGTGTGGCTCTGGGAGGCCGACGACGACACCGTCGAGCTGGAGGTATTCGATCCACGCGACGGCACCGTCACCCCCGTCGAGCTCGACCGCTTTCCCGGCGAGGACTGGGGCCTGGAGTTCGATGGCCCCATCTTTGATGGCATGCGTACCTGCGTCAACGCCTGCGTGTTTTGCTTTATGACCATGCTGCCCAAGGGCGGTCGCTCCACGCTCTACATCCGCGACGACGACTACCGCCTGAGCTTTTTGCAGGGCAACTTTGTCACGCTCACGAACCTCTCCGACGAGGACGTGCAAAACGTCATCGAGCGCAACATGAGCCCCATGAACGTGTCGGTCCATGCCGTGAGCCCAGATATCCGCCGCCGCATGATGGGCCGAAACGCCCAACGTGGCATGGACGTGCTCGAGGCCATCATGGCCGCCGGCATCGAAATCCACGCGCAGATCGTGCTGTGCCCCGGCATGAACGACGGCGAGGAGCTGCAGAAGACCCTGCGCTTTTGCGAGGAGCACGAGCAAATCACCAGCCTGGGCATTGTGCCCCTTGGATTTACCAAACACCAGAATCGCTTTAGCTGGTCCTACAGCGACAAGCCCGAGCTGGCGCGCGAGACCATCGACATGATCCGGCCCTTCCAGGACCGTGCCTTCGAGCGCTTTGGCCGCCACACCTTCCAGATGAGCGACGAGTTCTATCTGGACGCCGGCATCGAGCCGCCCGAGGCCGATTTCTACGACGGCTACCCGCAGTACTACGACGGCATCGGCATGATCCGCTCCTATCTGGACGAGACGGACGACGTGCTCGTCGCCGATGCCGGGCGGCTCGCCCGTGTTCGCGAGGCTCTCGCAGCCCGGAGCCAGCGTCTCCTGTGCCTCTCGGGCGCCAGCGCGCGCGATACGGTGGCGCGTTTTGTGGAGTCGCCGCAGGGCCTTGCGGGCTCCGTCACGGCCATCAAAAACCGCTACTTTGGCGGTAACGTGGACGTGACCGGCCTCATCGTCGCCTGCGACATCTTGGAGCAGCTGCCACAGGACCTCTCGGGGGTTATGCTCTTTGTGCCTAAGCTCATGTTCAACGCTGACGGCATGACGCTTGACGAGTATCATCGTGACGATTTACTCGCAAGTCTTACCAGTCGCGGCGCCGAGGTTCATGTGGTGTCGACCATGCCGCATGAGCTGCTCGATACCCTGGAGCACATCCTTGGCATTGTGCCTGCCGACTCTACTAATTCCGCTGACCCTACCCATTAAAGGAGAGCAGATGAAACCTATCGTCGCCGTCGTCGGACGCCCCAACGTGGGCAAGTCCACGCTCGTCAACCGCCTGGCCCAGACTTCGGACGCCATCGTCCACGAGTCCCGAGGCGTCACGCGCGACCGCTCATACCACACGGCCGATTGGAACGGTCGTGAATTCACCATTGTCGACACGGGCGGCATCGAGCCGCTCAAGAGCGATGACGTCTTTGCAACGTCCATCCGCGACCAGGCCCTCGCCGCCGCCGAGGAAGCCGCCGTCATCCTGTTTGTGGTCGACGGCCGCACCGGTGTCACCGAGGAGGACGAGTCGGTCGCCCGCATGCTCAAGCGCTGCGACAAGCCGGTCTTTCTACTGGTGAACAAGCTCGACAACCCCGATCGCGAGAACGACAGCATCTGGGAGTTCTATTCGCTCGGCATCGGCGAGCCCACGCCGCTCTCGGCCCTGCATGGCCATGGCACGGGCGACCTGCTCGACGATATCGTGGCCCTGCTTCCGGAAGAAGAGGACGAGGTCGCCGACGAGTTCCCCGATGCGCTGAACGTGGCCATCATCGGCCGCCCCAACGCCGGTAAGTCCTCGCTGTTCAACCGTATCCTGGGTGCCGACCGCTCCATCGTCTCGAACATCGCCGGCACCACGCGCGACGCCATCGACACGGTCGTCGAGCGCAACGGCAGGCACTACCGCATGGTCGATCCCGCGGGCATCCGTAAGAAGAGCACCGTGTACGAAAACATCGAGTACTACTCCATGGTCCGTGGCCTGCGCGCCATCGACCGCGCCGACGTGGCGCTGCTCGTCGTCGACGCCTCCGTGGGCGTCACCGAGCAGGACCAGAAGGTCATGGGCTTGGCCATCGAACGCGGCTGCGCCATCGTGGTGCTGCTCAACAAGTGGGACCTGCTCGACGACGACCGCAAGCGCGAGGCCTGCATGGAGACCGTCGACCGCCGTCTAGGCGTCATGGCTCCCTGGGCCCAGTACCTGCGCATCTCTGCCCTGACCGGCCGCAGCGTGGAAAAGATCTGGGCAATGGTCGACGCAGCCGAAAAGACACGCTCGCAGAAGATCAGCACCTCGCGCCTCAACACGTTCCTCACCGACCTGCGCGAGTTCGGCCATACCGTGGTGGACGGCAAGCGCCGCCTGCGTATGCACTACGTGACCCAGACGGGCGTCAACCCGCCGACGTTCACGTTTTTCGTCAACCACAGCGACCTGGTCAACGACACCTACCAGCGCTATGTAGAGAACCGCATGCGCTCGACCTTCGACTTTGCCGGCACGCCCATTCGACTCTTCTTTAGGAAGAAGGAGCAAAAGGATGCTTAATCCGATTCTGCTGACCGCCATCTGCGCCGTGGTCTCGTTCTTTATCGGAGCGATTCCGTTTGGCCTGATCCTGGGCCGCGTGTTCAACCACACGGACATCCGCAAGGCGGGCTCCGGCAACATCGGCACCACCAACGCCCTGCGCGTGGCCGGTCCCAAGGTGGCCGCGCTCACCCTGCTGCTCGACTGCCTTAAGGGCGCCATCTGCGTCCTTATCGCGCGCCCGCTCATCGCGAGCGTGGGCTATGGCTTTCCGCCGAACATTATGGCGCCCGGTGCCCCTGGCGACTGGATGCTCGGCGTCATTTGCCTGGCAGCCGTGTGGGGCCATATCTTCTCGCCCTACCTCAACTTCCATGGCGGCAAGGGTATCGCAGTTGGTCTGGGCGTCATCCTCGCCTGGTACTGGCCTATTGGCCTGTCGCTGCTAGGCATGTTTATCGTGGCCGTCGCCATCACCAAGTATGTGTCGGTGGGCTCGCTCGCCGCTGCCATCGGACTTCCCATCGCTGCCTGCGCGGTCTTTCCGTACAGCAGCCTGGGCCTCAAGTTTTGCATGGCGATGATCGGCATCACCGTGGTGTGGGCCCATCGCTCGAATATCCAAAAGCTCATGGCCGGTAAGGAGTCCAAGCTCTCGTTTACCAAGCGCGTCACCGAGCCCGACGATAAGTAGGAGAGAGTCATGAATGTTGCGCTGATTGGCTCCGGCTCCTGGGGAACCGCCGTCGCCGGCCTTGCCGCCGCGCGAGCCGAGCGCGTGACCATGTGGGCACACAGCGAGCAGACGGCCGCCGGCATCAATGGAGAGCACCGCAATCCCCGGTATCTGGTGGGCTACGAGCTGCCCAAAAACGTTGTCGCCACGACGGAGCTGGCGCAGGCGCTTGACGGCGCCGAGGCCATCATCTTTGCCGTCCCTTCGACGCACCTTCGCAGCGTGTGCCACCAGGCCGCGCCCTTTATCGCCGCCGATACCCCGGTGCTCTGCCTCACCAAGGGCATTGAGCCCGAGTCCGGCCTGCTCATGAGCGAGGTCATCGCCAGCGAGATCGGCAACGAGGCGCGTGTC
>ERZ791915.2203-NODE-2203-length-12731-cov-3.979410_pt1 | contig 12731 bp, 8 predicted proteins | sample MGYA00510139_ERZ791915 | MGnify/ENA primary metagenome ERZ791915 (study PRJEB30046, sample SAMN00792117) | human gut metagenome | study: EMG produced TPA metagenomics assembly of the A metagenome-wide association study of gut microbiota in type 2... | reverse complement strand
CTTGAAATTATCTATAGCTCAATTATAGACAAACTCACAGTATTTTTCAAACAAATAAATTATAACCATAAATGCTCTAAATTTTTAGATGATTTGAATATGTCTTAAATCCGCGATATCACAAGCCTTCCATCCTGCACATCAACCCTGACCTTATTAGACTCTATCCCCGCTGCCTCAAGCATCTCATCAGTGAGTTTTATCCTGTGCGCCTTGTCCAATACCGTATATTCCATTGCAGGGTGTTTCTTCAATTTCTCCGTGCTTACCTTTCCGTCAGATATAAGCACTGTGCGGTCTACACGGCCTGCAAGTGCCATATCGTGTGTGACTATGATGATGGTTATACCAAGCTCTTTGTTCAGCTTATGAAACAGCTCATAGATTGTATCAGCAGTCCTTGTATCAACAGCTCCGGTCGGTTCATCCGCAAGCAGTATGTCCGGCTTATTTGCCAGTGCCACCGCTATCGCTGCGCGTTGCTGCTCTCCTCCCGATAGCTGAGCCGGAAGCTTATCCTTATGCTCCTGTAATCCCACTGCATTTAACAGTTTAAGGGCATAGCTTTTATTATTATCCTTGCGTTTTTTTATAATTTCTCCGTGTTTTAAATTATCGGTATTTCCGGTATTTTCAAACATCATCACTGCCTCGACATTCTGCAGCACAGTCAGGTATGGGAACAGATTTTTAGCACTTTTCTGCCACACAAAGCCCACCTTGTCCCTGCGGTATCTCACCATTTCGGCTTCTGAATATGTGGAAATGTCTTTTCCGTCAATAGTGAGTACTCCCGCCGTTGGTGTTTCCAGTCCTCCTATCATATTTAAAAGGGTGGATTTTCCACTGCCGGATTTTCCTATTACCGCAAGCATCTCCCCTGTTTCCACCGTCAGGTCAAGTCCCTCCAGTGCCATCACCTTTTTATCGTCTGTCTCATATATTTTTACCAGTCCATCGCAATTTATCATCTGGTTTCTCCCTTTTAATTTAAATTACTATGCCGTCACTAAGCTCAAACACTTCATCTCCCAGCTCCATCAGGTTCGGATCATGCGTGGTCATAACTATTGTGATGTCCTCATCGTCTATCAACTCACGGAACAATCGCATGACTTCAAATCCAGAAGCGGTATCGAGTGCTCCTGTCGGCTCATCCGCAAAGACCACCTTCGGGCGATGAACCACAGCGCGCGCTATCGCAACTCTCTGCTGCTCACCTCCCGATAGTTGTTCCGGCATATGGTTCATGCGCTTTGAGAGTCCGACACGCTCAAGCAGCTCTGATACTCTGTCATGCGTATTCTCATTTATCACATCGGTTTTTGCATCTCCAATGTCATTATCCATATCAGTCAAATTCTTTTGTATCTGACGTTTATTTTTCGCAAGTCTAAGGGCAAATTCCACATTCTCATATGCCGTCATCGTGGGAATTAGTGCTATAGACTGGAATACAAATCCCATCTCATACCGCCTTAGCATTTCCCGTTCTTTCTCGGTCATCTGCTCGAGATTTTTATCCAGAAACTGCACACTTCCCTCTGTCGGCATATCAAGCGCACTAAGGATATTAAGAAGTGTGGTCTTTCCGGAGCCGGAACGCCCTTTTAAGATGGCAAGTGTTCCTTTTTTTATCTCCATGGATACTCCGTCAAGTGCGTGGACTGTTGTACCATCTCCCGCCTTGAAATATCTTTTTATATTTTGAGCAATTATCGCATTTTCCATATGTCACGACCTCATTTACCATGCTATAAAAACTTTCTACCGACTACCACAAAATCATTTTTATCTGCTAACTATCTTCTCCAAGCCTTAGTGCCTGTGCTATCTTCATACTCTTAAGCAGTCTGCTGATAACCACATAGCATACGGCTACAGCCACGAAAAGTACTCCTGTAAGCTCCAGCATATCAGATGGATAAATATATACATTTACTCCGATATTGTGTTTCTGCGGCAGATATATGATCGATATGAGCCTTACAAACATTGCTGTTGCAGTTATACCTATGCCTGCTCCCGCAAGAAGCGGCAGAAATGATAAAAATATCTGCTCGTTTAAAAGCATTGCTTTTACCTCTCTCATTCTCATTCCCATTGCGCGGTATATACCAAACTGCAGCTCCCTCTGTTTTAGTGTCATAACCCAATACAGCAAAAATCCTACTGAGCACACTATCAGTGAAAGTATAAAACTTAATGTAAACATACCGTTTGTGATCTGCACTGTGGCTGAGTTTTTATTCTCGTCTATAAGCTGCTGCGCGGATGTTATATTCCTGTATATTTCACTCTGTACTTTTTCACTTTGAGTGTCTGTTAAATTGTCTGCTGTACTATCTGAATTTTCACTGTTCTCACCGCCCAGATATCCCACAATATCATCCACCGTTTTTCCTTTTGACAGGTTCATCCACACACTGTACGGTGTCATGCCGAACTTTTCCACAACCGTAGCATAATTTGCAACGATCAGGTATTTCTCCTGCTCGGTCACATTTTTGTCTGCATCTGTCTCATAGGTGTAACGCTCGTAGCCCGGAAAACCTTTTACTATGGCACATACCTTTACATTCTCGGATGCGTAGATCTGATCTTCGTCGACAGCCTCCGGTACATACCTTGAGTAATTTAAGCTGTCACCAACTTTAAGTCCCAGATCTTTTGCCAGATTTGACGAAATGATGACTCCGTCCGGCTCTTTTGCCAGCTCATTCAGGTAATTGAACCAGTGAGCGTCATTAATATCATCATTTTGGTCACTCTGCAATTTCGCAGTCTCACCGAATTCTTTTGTGTTTATCGCCATAAGATATGCATCCGAAACCGAACCACTGCCTGCGGAAATGTCTACCCTCTCGTCCTCAAGCACACGCGTGACACCGTCACAGATGCCCTCATTTTTGAGCGACTCGTATTTACCGAAATCAGGCTCGTCATACATCCAGTTTACAGAGCCATTTTTATTGTACTGTATCCTAAGTCTGAAATCCTCGTTGTATATCGCATCACAGCCCACATTGTAGACGATACGCTGCTCCATATTGCTGTTCATGGTGCGCGCCATATTCGCGTCAAAAATACCACCAGCCACTGTCATGATAAGAAATACTGCCAGAAATCCCTGATTGTATCTGGTTCGTTTTAGCTGTAAAAATGATGCATACATTGCCGGAGAAAAATGCTTTTTAAAGAGCCTGTCCACAAGCAGAATAATAAGTCCGGTAAGTCTTACGCACAAAAGTGCCGCTGCAAATATAAAAAGCGAATTGTCCAGTATCATGACAGGATCTATGCTCCTGTTCTCAAGAACAGATATCGCAAGCGTACTCTTCTGCTTGTTGTAATTGTAAAGCAGATATGCTGACAGAGCCAAAAGTATAACGTCTATAAAGCATTTCTCCCAAAGAGGCTTTTTCTTTGATATTCGTCCCCTACTGCTGCGCTCTGATATGGCATCCTTTGATTTTTTCCACACCGGAACTGTGATAAACAGCACCATGATAACTGCCGCTGCCACCGCATAGACAAGCATCTGCCATACAAATTTGTAGGTGCTTATATCCTTTGCCGTAAATCTTAAAAATCCGTCTGTAGACGCGGCAGCCCGGCACATTATATATCCGAGTACTATTCCGAGTACACAGCCCGCAAACGCTATTATTCCCGACTGCTGTAAGTACAAAATAAATACCTGTAATTTTGTCGCACCGCGGCTTCTTAAAACAAGTATGTCATTTTGCTCGAGCGAAAGTATCTGTACAGATATCATTCTTATAAATAAAATCAAAAGCACAAGACACGGCAGCTCCAACGCCCAAAGCATCAGCTTTATCGTCTTCTGCTGTGTAAAAAAGCGCTCCAGCGTATCACGGATGTTGTCATTGTAGAGCTTGTCAGCATCCTTAAACTGCTCCATATACCCGTCATAAATTGAGGCATTTTCCGTGTTGATCTGCGTATAATCCAGCATGAGAAAATCACTGTAGCTGATATTGTCCTCGCTGTAATACTGCATCATTTCGTCAAAAACATCCTGCGAAACAAATATCACATCGCCCATATCCGAAAGCGTCTTGGCCCAATATGGATTGTTTATATCTTTTTCACGGCAGATCTGTGATATTACGAAAGAAATTTCCTTTTTCCCACTGCCATCAGGTACATGTAAATAGATTTTTTCACCTGCTACAAGTCCGTAGTGATCCATTGTCTTTTCGCTTATACTGCATTCGAATGTGGCTGTGTCAGTCTGAGATTTTACAACATCCGCGTACTCCGAAAGTCCCGGCAGATATCCTATTGTAAAATAATTGTTAGGTCCTCCAAACTCTGTATCCGCGCGTCCTCCTGGGAGTGTGATAAGCTGCTGTGAGGAAACCTTGTTTATATCCACATATTCAGTCCACTTCTGCTCGTATCCTGACAGCTTATCAAGTACTGACTGCGAATCAGGATAATCTGCCACCGCATATGTTCCCTCGCGGCTCATCTGTGCAGGAAACTCATTCTGCTGTGTGGCATGATCCGTAAAAAGTCTGTCGAGTATCTGATTTCCCGCACCCTTTTCAAACATAGAGTGGCACACAAAAAGTGCTATAAACAAAGCCACTCCCATAAGCAGACACAAATTTAACCATTTTCTGTTTTTTAATTTATTAATTACGAAGCCAAACATATTTCATCGCCCTCATCAATACCGTAAAGCACAAGTGTATTGCTGCCTGATGTATAATCGCTCAATATTACCGGCTGCTTTACCACGCTGTCCCCATCAATTTTCCACACATAGTATGATATATCATCCTTGTCCATCGGATTGACCTGCTTGTGTATGATCGAAGTCGGCACCACTACCACCTTTTTAAAAGAAACATAAGAAAACTTTACAGCAGATGCCCTGGTCAGATCATCCGGTATTCCATTGTCAAGTTTTATATAAAATGCTGCATTTCCATATCCTGAATCTGTGTTTCCTGTAATATGCACACCTTTATCATCCTGATTTATATATCCCCTTTGAGCTTGCCTGCCGTAACCGGCAAAACCGATACAGTTTCCGTAGATTGTTGTACCGTCCAGCTCAAGTGATACGCGCTCTCCCACATCTGCTATATTGTCCGTATATACTTTATAGTTATTGCTATCCTTTACCAGGACCTGCAGTACGTCCGTGGAATTTCCGGTTATCTGCAAGATATCTGAGCCTTCCTCCACATTATCTCCTGCCTTGACACTCACCTTTGAAACTTTTCCGTCATTTTTGGCATATACTGAAATATTTCCTTTGCCGTCATTTCCTGCGCTTATGCTGTCATATGCTGACTGTAGCCGGGAAAGCTGATAGGTGTGGTCTGCACCGGCAAGTTTTTTCTGCAGATCAAGCAGCTGTAAGTTCAATTTCAACTGCTGCTCTTCATATGCTGTATCCGACTTTTCATCCTCCTGGTTATTTTCTTCTGCGCTGCTACCACCTTCAGATAAATCTTTTACCTGTTTATCGTAATCTGCGATCTTGTGCGCATAGGATTCATTCTCCGCGTCGATCTCATTTTTTGCCTCTGTTATGGCAGCTTTGCCCTCTCCGGTATCCACCACGTAAAGCAGCATCCCATTTTCTACCGTATCGTCCTGCTTCACATTGACAGAAACGATCTGCCCTTCATAATCACAGGTTTCGGTTATCGTCCCTGCGTCAGATCTGCTGTAGCTCACACCGTAGTTTGCTATATCAAAGTCAGACCTTGTTACCGTATATTTGCTGTACTTTGTCGGAACCTGATCTGTAGAATTATAGTAGACCAGCTCCCCCTCTTTTAAGCCCTCTGTGACCTGTGTATAGTTTTCATCATACTCACCTGTTGTTATGATGCGTTTCTCTCGGCCGCCCTCATCATTTTTCACATAGACATATCTAGTATCGCCATCCTTATAGATGGAATCTTTTCCCACGACAAGTGCCTGATTTGCTTTTGTCTTTTCAAAATATACCGGATACATCTGTCCTGCCGTAAGAAACGGCTTTTCCCTGCTTTCCACGCACACATCCGGATAGCGGTTGTTTATCTTCGAAAGTACCAAAACCTCTGATGTATATTGAGACTCGGTGACATCATATTTTTCGCCATCGACTATCACATATTTCTTGTCATAATCGCTGTATTTGTACTCATTTATGGCTGTATCTTTTATATCCAGCACAAGGTCATCCGTATCGGAGACAATGACTATATTCTCGTATGCCGCAGCAGACCTTCCACCTGTCAGCTTCTTAGTGTAAGTGACAAGACCGCTGTGGGCTGCCTTAAGCGTTCCATCATCAACGATCTGCTGATATAAAGCCATCTGCTCATTGATCTTTTGCACGCGGTATTCGTGAAGCTGCTTATCGTACCGTTCATTTTCCTGTTCTGTGGCTATCAGTGTGTTGTTCTCCTGCCCTGCTGCCTGACTCTCCCATAATTTGATCTGCGTATCCGAGATCTGCGCGGATATCTCATATGTCTCATTCTCATGCGCCAGCGCATCCTTACATTCCTGCAACTGTTTTTTTGCCTCATCCACATCACAGACTGCAAGCACATCCCCCGCATTTACTGTATCTCCCGGCTCCACATATATCTGTGAAATATTTACATTGGCACTGTAGTAATTGCAGTAATCCCTCGGAACTGCGGTAGCCATCAGCACATGCATAGAGCCGATCGTACCGTATTCCACAGGTCTATAGGCTTCATTTAACGCTACAGGTTCTTCAAGCTTTGGTATGCTGCTTTCTGTCATTTTTCCACAGCCGCCTGCCACAAACGATACACATATCCCCAGTACTGCCAGTTTTTTTATTGATAAAAGGTTTCTGATTTTCACTGCAAAACCACCTCATCCCCGCTTTTAAGTCCTTCTGTGATGATCCGGTAGTCTCCCACCTGATCTCCAGCACTTATCCATACCGCCTGTCTGTATCCATTCTCATCCAGTGTGTATACAAAATACCTGCCATCCTTCTCATGTACTGCGTCCTTTTGCACATACACAGCATTTTCTATAGCAGGGCGCGTCACTTCCATGGAAAATATCTGTGCATCCGATACTGCCGACATGTCCGATACCGGTTCAAAAACAACCTTTTTATCGTCCACCTCTTTTACCTTAAGTTCAAACTCTATATCAGATGCTGTTGCCGTGTATATATCACCTACATTAAAGTCATAACCTTCCGGTCTGTCAGCCTCGTAATTGCCGTTTCCGCTGATTTCTGTTATAAGATTGCTGCCTGGTTCAAAAACTCCCGCCAAAAGCGAATTGTTCATTGCTGTGATCGTGCCATCCTCGGATGCCGTGATCTGATATCTCGACAGTTTTTCCTCTGCCTCATCAAGATAAAGCTGCGCAACCTCTGTATCCTTATCAAGCTGGGCAATATCGCTTGAATAATCCTGAGTATCATCGATTTTCATAATAGCCCTGTAGTGCTCTGCCAGAAGCTTATTCTGACTGATCTGCCCGCTGTAGTCCTCAATCTTTTTCTGTATCTCCCCGGATTTAAAAGCCACCAGTATATCGCCCTTTTTCACATGATCACCCACTGCCACATTTACCTTTTCGAGCGTAAGCTCCGTGTTTGTCGCACCATAGGAAAACCTGGTATAGCCCTGCGCGCTCAGACTGATGGTAGTCTGAGGTGTGAGTGAACCGCTCTGTACCGTAACTGTCTGGTATGATATTTTCTCGTAGGAAGCTCTGTCCGTCTGTGCAAGCTCCTTTTGTGCCGCCCCACATCCTGAAAATAAAATAGAGGTAATTACAGCGGTAAGTGTCAAACGCCCTATATATTTTTTCTTTTTATTAATCATATATTTTCCACATCTTTTCCAAATAAATATGAACCTGATCTATTATCTAAAAATGTAACTCCATGTGTAAACTTTATTGCAGCCAATAACAGTATCTTATATTAGATCATCACTCCTTATGATCGTGCCGTCTATCGCATTCACATACACCGGATATCTGTCGTAGCCATTGTCCTGTTTTGACAGACACCATGCCGGAACATAAGTACATTTATCCTTGTCAGATGCATCCTTCAAACGGATATATCCGAGCTTTAGATTGTTGTAAGTGTGATTTTGTGTAAAATCATACTGATCTGAGTTTTTTGTCATGTCATCCTTGATGATCTCTTTAATAGTGTCCATTGACAAGAGTTCTACGTTTTTTGACTCATTTACAATATCAACCGGGTAAGAAACAGTAAATTCCGTCACTCCCTGATCCGTCACAATAAAGGAACTGCTGCCATATGGCATAAAATCATCATAGTTATCGAGTGTCTCCCATATATCCATATTCCGGGTGAAATCGAGTGACTTGCAAAACGCTATGCCATCCACACCCTCGCCATAATCTATGATATATCCCCAGGCTGTATCCTTTATGACGCTCTCTTTATCATCAGTTTTTACAGTATCATCACCATCCTCTATCACTCCTGCGCTCCACTCGTAGTCTGATGTTCCTATATATACCTGTGAAGCCCTGCCTAATTTATTTTGAAATTCTTCTGCCTTTTTTATAGCTTCGTCTTTTGATAATGCACACTCATTATCATATGAAGATGTAGTATATCCACCTGTAGAGCCTCCGTTAAATCCCTCTACACCTTTCTCCTCTGCAAAGGATGGTGGTCCGTAATAGCCATACTCACTATCATCGTATAATGTCCCCTCACTTCCTGCCTTAAGAGGCTGTGCTGAAATATATTCAAGAGAGCCGTCCTCAGCAATTCCAAATCTAATCTCACAGAAAACATTACCAATATATCCCAGATACTCATTACAATCCGTATAATCTGTAGCTTTTTCACGCGTATCCAGTGCAGACGGTTCTGCCTTTTCATACTGTTCCAGCAGATCATTTTCACTTTTCATCACCCTGCTGACGCCCTCTTCTGTGATAAGTCCCGCATCAATTTCCTGCTGATACCCGGCAATCTCATTTTTTACAACCTCCATGCTGTGATATATCTCTTCTTTCGTATAATGAGGTATGTCGTGATAATATACGGTACTATCGCCAAAATAAGCCTCTATCACACTCTTTTTGAAATCGGCACCCACCTTTATATTCTTCACCTCAACAACCGACATGCTTTTGCAGTCCGGCAGGGTAATGTCTGCTGAAATATCCACATCCACACTTTTGTCAGATGTCTCAACAGAAAAGCTGTCATTCCATTTCGTACTGTCGTCAAACGCACTTATATCACTTCCTGCTTTTGTGTTTATATTTTCAGTTTCCATATTGTAATCTACTTTTTTTCCTGAACAGCCGGTTAATGCTATTGCAAGAACCAACGCCGGTATAATAACGTTTTTCCTCTTCATAGCCTCTCCTTTACAGTGAATTTTCCAAATTTATGATTGTTCCATCTATAGCGTTTACAAAGATAGCATTTTGCTCATTGGAGTAGTCTACCAGACGTGACAGTGCCCACGCCGGAACATAGCTGTATTTTCCCTGCTCACTGTCACTTCTTATCTTAAGATAACTAAGCTGTAGCTTATTGAATGACGATGCAATATCATATTTATCAGGATTTTCCGTAATCTCCGCCTTGATGATCTGCTCTATATTTTTCAGAGAAATAAGCTCCACATCCTTATAGATCTGTGTTACATTTACCGGATATTCCATCTGCACATCAATTATTCCATCATCCGTGACTGTAAGAAGTGTACTGTCAGGCAGTGTAACATCATCTATATCACTATCATTTGCTTCATACACCGACAAATAGGTATCCATATCAAATCCATCCTTAAATGTGATTCCGTCTATGCCGGTCGCGTATGAATAAATATATCCCCACACTGCTGTCTGATAGTCATTTCCCTCTTCGCTGTTATTAAACCCTATCCAGCTGCACTCACATTCACCTCGTTCCACCAGATCCTGCATTCCCAATTTACTAAGGAAATCCCCGGCTTCTTTTTTGGCTGATGCGGCAGATTTACTGCCCTCATTTGAGGTCTCGTCTGCCTTATCCTTTAGATCATCATCCTGAAAAGTCTGCGTTATGGTATCATAGTCCTCATTCCTTAAAGATGGTGGACCGTAATCTGTCCCGGACTGATGCAAGGCGTAAGCATGTACCTTGTGAGCCTCAAAATCCACCTCACAGAACACATCACCCTTGTAGCCTGCAAATACTTCACAGTTTTCGAGATCCTTTGCCACGGTATAAGTAGTCTTTGCCGTTTCAAGCTTATCCCTATATTCAGCCAGCCGCTGTTCCAACCACTCACTGTGAGTTTCATCCTGTGTTTTCTGCCAGTCCTCTATGACCTCATTCAGTTCGTCAACAGTATAATGATCCGGATCGTGATAATAGTACTCGTTCCCACCAAAATATAAATCCAGAAAACGCTTTTTGTAATCAGCATCTATCTTTACATTTTCCACCTCAAAAACCGACATGTTATCAAAGTCCGGAACTACAATATTTGCATTTACATATACTGTTTTCTCGCCATTACCGGTCTGTATTGTAAAGTTTTCATTCCAGCCGGAGTCTGCCCTGATATCAGCTAAGGCAGACATATTTTTTGTCTCTTTACTTTCGCTCTCATTCCCATAATCTACTTTTTTGCCTGAGCAGCCTGTGAGTGAGATGATTACTATCGCTTCAACGATCGTCATAGCCGCTGCGAGTATTCTTGTGTGTTTTCTCATATGCCAATCCTCCCTGATATGTCACATTTTTTTCTACAACATAATTATTCCTGTGAAGGTACGGTCTAATGTAAACATTCTGTATCTTAACTCAGATCGTCCGAATGTATCACACTTCCGTCAATCGCGTTGATAAATACAGGGCATGCATTTGCAGTGCCTTTCTGCAGCAATTCCAGACTCCATGCCGGAATATAACTGTATTTTTGCATATCAGTCCGGTTGTTTACCCTTATGTATGCAAGTTTTAGAGTGTAATATTTTACATTTGTATCCAGTACATATTCATCAGCATTGTTTTCAAGCTCATCCCGGGCAATATCAAATATATTTTCTAAAGGAAGCATTTCTACATTTTCCTGTTTTCTTACTATACTTACCGGGCAGTCTATATAAAAAGTCCCTATACCATATTTATCAACATAAAAATTGTAGAATTCATTATCAAAAGTATCCTCTATACTATCACCATATTTCATATTGTATCCGCTGTAATCCATCGGGTTTAAAGCATCATCAAATAATATTTTGCCAACTCCGATATTGTAGTAAAATCTATAACCACTTACACACTCATGTATATCATCTTCCTGATACACCTGATTGGCTCTTTCGTTATATCCACTCCATTTCAGCTGCGAACTCTCAGTCTGCGGGATGGATGAAAAACCTGTCTCTTTCAAAAAGCTGTCTATCATATTCCCCGCTTCTTCTATTGTGATACCCGATTCATTTTCCTCCTGCGCGATTTCCTCTCCCGATGTATCCTGTGAATCCGTGATATCATTTACCGTATCATATTCCATGAGTGAATCCGGTCCAAAGTATTGCTGCACATATCCATCGTTAAATATATTACTCCACCTATATTCATTACTTCCTGCCTTTTTGGTATATCCTTCAATCGGACCTGCGCCAATTCCCGACAGCCATTTATTTTCATCACCATCTGCAACAAAATTCACGTTATACCAGGTGTTTCCTTTTTTCCCTACAAACTCATCACATGAATCATACTCTGTAGCTATAGTCCATTCATCCCCGGCATTTTCCAGATAATGCGTATACTCCTTCAAAAACTCAGCTCTGTTTCCTGTGCCAGATGTATCAGTTGGTGTTGTTGAGGAATTTATGGAATCAATGAGATTTTGAAGCTGTGTTTTTGTCCAATGTTCCTTATCATAGTAATAAATCTGTGACTCTCCAAAGTATGCCTTCAATACCTTTTCCTTGAGCTTTGCAGAATAAGGTATCTTTTCCACTTCAACTACTGACATTGTCTTACAATCAGGCAGTTCCACTTTTGCACTTATATCTATATTTACATTTCCAATTTCTGTCTGCACGGAAAACTCATCGCTGTAGGTCTCATCTGTACTAAAATCCTTTACATTGCATACAGCACTTTTTGTCAGTTTTTCTGTATCAGTGCCATAATCTACCTTTTTATCTGCACAGCCTGTAAATGATGTGAGGACAAGTGCCTCGATGAGTGTCATAATTGCTGCAAATAATCTCATATTTCGTGAAGATATATTACCCCTTTTATCCATATGTAGCTCTCCTCCCTTTTTGTTCTTTCCCGGTGACTATTCAGAATAGTTATCTTCCATGTTGTTATAATGAGTATATATGTCAGTTGTAAACTTTTTGTATCATACATTGCATTTTTATTATAAAAACCCGGTCTGCACATACTTATGCAAACCGGGTCTATATTTAACGCATCTTGTAACTATTAAACTATACCAATTCAGGAATTTTATATCCTGCTTCCTCCATCGATTTTTCAAATTCTCCAAGGCTGACATTTGCCTCTTCGGCTGCTACATCTATTTTTAACCTTCCCTTTGAAACCAATGAATACAACATATTATTTTTTCCTTGAAGAATCCCCTCTTCCTTCTGTTCCTCACCATACTCTTTGGCATATTCCTTTGCATATTCTTTGGCATATTCCATTGCATACTGTCTTACTGCTTCACTCATAG
>ERZ791915.2187-NODE-2187-length-12828-cov-2.945823_pt1 | contig 12828 bp, 26 predicted proteins | sample MGYA00510139_ERZ791915 | MGnify/ENA primary metagenome ERZ791915 (study PRJEB30046, sample SAMN00792117) | human gut metagenome | study: EMG produced TPA metagenomics assembly of the A metagenome-wide association study of gut microbiota in type 2... | reverse complement strand
CAGCGTCCTCGCGCGTTCCAGTTCCATTCCTCCGCTCCTTTCTCCGCCGCGCAGCACGGCGGTCAAATATCCAGCTCCTCACAAAGCTCCGCAAGCGAGTGACCGCAGATAAACGGCAGCGCCATCGCCTCGTCCACGGAGTGCGCATCCACCGCATAGCCGTCATAGCACAGGGCAATATCCTCACGATGAAATGGGCAGATCGACCCGAATTTTCCGCGATAGGCAAAGTCGATGTCTTGCGTCAGGCTGTCGATCCACGCCCGCAGCTCGGGCGCCGTCATGCGCTAGCGCCCCCACCATTCGTAGTCTGCAGGCAGCCGCCCATTGCGCTTACGCTCCGCCATCCATCTGCATTGATCGCAATAATACTCCGCTGCAGCAAATTCCAGATAGCTCTCACGAACCAGCCCAACAATAATATATATGAGCGATATATGAGCGCAAAAAACCGCATATCATTTCTCCTTTCCCAAAGCCGGTTTTCCTCTGCGCCTTCATATTACCAGATCGCCAGTCCCATAAACAGGACTGTGCAGAGAGTGTGCAACGGAGTATGAAATAGAACAAATTTTTCGATTTATTTCACACCCTGTTGCATAGCGCCCACGAAAAATTGAAAACGAAAAAATCCTGTAATCTCAAAGATTACAGGATTTTCGTGGTGGAGCAGAGCAGAGCTTAAACGAACACTCAGCCTCGTTATTCTCTACTGCGTTAACTGCGGATTCTATTGGGATCTGGATTGTATTTTTATTGCCGGAGAAGCTGAACACCAGCCGCAGATCATCGTCATAAGCATACACCGCGACCAGGAATGTGTCAAATAGGCGCGCTTGGTACTTCTTATCGTGAACATCGCCATCTCGGAACATCTCCAAGCCGGATATAATGTCATCGCGGCTGACAGTCACGATGTCTGCCCGAGCCGCTGCGATATTAGCTTTGATGGTAGCGCGCTCAGACTCCAGCTCGACCAGCCTGCTTTTCGTGGTTTCGGTGATGATGCCCTGCTCGATGGCGGACATGATGTTTTTTATGCCATGCTCCGTGCCGGCGAGTTGGTCTTCCAAAATGCCGACCTTGCTCTCGGCTTCCTTGCGCTCATTGTAGGCGACCGTGCTGTCGGCGATCCACTCGATAACATCGTCCTTCAGAGCATAGTCCTTGATGGCCTGGGCGACCTGCAGCTCAATTTCATCTCGGCGCACATTCTTTTTATCGCAGGTCTTTTCCGTTCGACGCTTCTGGCAGACGTAGTAGTAATGCAGGTTGCCGGAGCGTCCGGTGCCGGAGACGCCAGTCATGGGGCTTTTACAATGCCCGCAGAACAGCTTGCCGGTAAGCAGATAGTCACCATTGACGCGGTGACGCCCTTGCGGATTCTTCTTCGTGGTGATCACCTCCTGGACCTTGAAGTAAAGCTCGTCGCTGATAATCCTCGGGATGCCGCCCTCTTTGCGGACATCGCCGTAGATATAGATGCCGCGATACCGTTCGTTGGAAAGGATCTTCTGAAAGCTCGACCGCCCCCACGGGCGACCGTACGAGGTCTTGATTCCACGGGCATTCAGGCTGGCCATGATATCAACGAAAGCCTCACCGCAGGAAACGCGAGTGAATATCTCCCGGATAACCGCAGCCTTCGGCTCGTCGATGGCATAGTGCAGCGTTTCGTCCGCTTTATAGCCGTAGGGCAGATGGCCGTTCGCCACCATGCAATTCGCGGCGTTGTCATATAGGCCGCGCTTGATGTCCTCGGCCATGTTCTCGGAATAGAACTGGTTGACATTCATCATCGAGCGGGCGGCGAAGCGTCCAGCCGCAGTATCGTCGAAATCCTCCTCCACATAGAGAACACGAACGCCAAGATCCTGAAGCCGAGCTTCGTTGATCAGAGCCTCCAGCATATTGCGCCCCATGCGGTTAGACTTCCACGCGATTACATAGCGGAACTTCCCTTTTGCAGCGTCAGTCATCATGCGCTGGAAGTCACGGCGCTTGTCGGTGCGGCCAGAAACGGCGCGGTCGGCATAGGTGTCAATGATCCTGATGCCATACTCCGCCGCCAGCTCGTAGCCCTTTTCAAACTGCTGCTCTACGGAAATGTCCTTCTGGTTGTGGCTGCTGTACCGGCCATAGAGAACGCCCGGCTCTTCGATTTCCAGCTTCTTGCCCCGCTTCGGTTTCGCCGGGTGCTTTGCGGGTTTTCTCGGCAACAGCGCCACCCCCTTCTAACGATAGATTTGCAGTAGTAGATATTCAGAATCAGAAACAGATCACAGATACAGTCTCAGATACAGATACAGGTACAGAGACAGTGCGCGCACGATCGCGCGCACACGCACGCGCGCACGCGATGTATCGCTACCCTATAGATACGGTATAGATACCATATCCATAGGGTATCAGAGGCCGAGGAGTTGGCGCTTCTTTGCGTCAAACTCTTCTGAAGTCAAAATGCCATCGTCAAGCAGTTCTTTCAATCCGCGGATTTCCTCGACGACAGAAACAACTTTTCCTTCGGGTGCAGCCTTCTCAACATCGTAGCTTGAAATATAGTCCCGGATCTGGATAGCTATAGCCAAATCCGCTTTTGAGAAAAAGAAAACTTTCTCAGCGCCGATTGCTGCACTAACCCCAAGGCCAAGCCCCACACCTGCACTTGCGGCTTGAGCAGTATGAAAAGTAATTTTCCCCATGCCGAGGCCACGAGGCTCTTTCAAAGCGAAAGACTGAATTTTCGCAATAGGGAAAAACTCTTCCGTTCTTTTAGCCTCAACAACAAGATTTGGTCCTCTGGTATGCAGAGTAAAACCGTTTGAACATCGCAGTGTTACTTCGGGGATATTCATGCGTGTGCCTCCTTTTCTCAAACTCCCGCTCCTACACCATATCACGATGCGAAGTCAGTCGAAAGTGATAATATATCTTTTCAAAGCGAAACTGCATAAATTTTGATAGAATAACGATGCCGTAGATGGCAATTTTGCAAAGAAAGGAGTCCGGGCATGGGACACGATCATCAATCGGAAGCAGCAGCGAGGAGTATATTGAAAACGCTGCTCGCGGCCGAGCTGTTTTCAAAGCTTTCCGAAAGCCAGCAGGATATGATAATCAGCCAGCTAAAAGCCCTTTTATCACGTTGATGATGATATCTTGCTTTTCCGGGGTCAGCAGCTCGAATAGCTCAATATACTCTTTTGTGCGCCCATCGCTCGTTTCAGCGGTGGGCGTTACGCTTCTTTCCATGCTGACATCATACCCCATAAGCCAGGCTTCGGAAACGCCGAGTGCGAGGCCGAGGATTGTAAGCTTGTCCTGCCCGGGAAGGGTCTTCCCTGAGACATACTGGCTCAAATCGTTCTTGTTGAGCTTTACGTCAAACCGTTTGCAATAAGGCTCTGCAGCGTGAAGAATATCGACCTGGCGCATCTTCTTGATGTCCATGATTTGCTTCAAACGCTGAGAAGTGCTGTACTCTTTCATCGGTCTATCCTCCCCTTGCAGATGACATCATTATAAAGGGCTTTGAACAAAAGTTCAATAGCGAAAAGAAAAAAAGTTCAACTTTTTTGAAAAAATGTGTTGCAAATCATCAAGGCGTATGGTATTCTAACGACAGGTTCAAGGAAATTGAACTTTTGAACAAGCTGAAAGGAGGATAAAAATGGCGTACGATTACAGCAAGCTCTTGGGTCGCATCACCGAAAAGTTTGGAACGCAGGCTCGCTTTTCCGGCGCGATGGGAATGTCTGAGCGCAGCCTTTCTCTGAAGCTCAACAGCAAAGTACCGTTTAAGCAGCCGGAGATTTCCAAGGCCTGTTCTCTGCTGGAGATTGGCGATTCCGACATTCCTGCTTATTTTTTTACCATTGAAGTTCAATAGCTTTGAACTAATGGGAGAGAGGAGGTTCCGATGCAGGTCGCAAGGCTTACGCCAACCGAGGAAAGCGAGCTGGTGAACGAAGTACATATCAACACGGCGGAGATTCCTGATTTTGTACGGGACAACCTCGCCGCAGCGACGCTGGATCTGATCCACGGAATACTTCGGCAGCCAGGTGGACGCGAAGCGCTGGACGCAAAAACCGAAGCCAGACGCGCAGGCAGATTCGCAAAATGAAGGGAGTTGAAAGAATGGCATATTACCGGACTTGCCCGCTTTGCGGGAGCAATAATGACCCGGGTGAAGCCTGTGATTGCCGCGCAGAAACGGAAAAAGAGTCCGCCCCGGCGCAACGGGAACGGACTCAGGCAAATGGATACCCGTACACAGTTTACCAGCCGGGTCGAGCCGCGTCAAGAACAAAGGAGGTGCGACCGTGGCTGAAGAGCTGAGAGAGCTCCGGCTTTCCAAGCAGATACCGGCCAAGGATATGGTCGCGGTGGTACAAGCCATCTACCCAAAGTACGACAAGACCGTTCAAAGCAAGTGCGAGAACGGAGACGCCTACGGCGTGAGCCTGCGGCCAGACGCGATGGCGGCGCTCTACGCGCACTTCGCGCCGGAGCTGGCAGAGGGCCGCAAAGCGGTCAAAAAGGACGCGCACCGGCTGACCTGTCGTATCTCGGCAAGGCTCGAAACCGCCGACTACGAGGCGTTGCAACGGCTGATAGAAGCTGAGGGCTACGCCACCACACAGGACTGGCTGACCGCCACCGTCCGCCGCTACATCGCAGAGGCAGGTGAACCCGAATGAACTACGATCTGCCAGACCACCCCGTTATCCAAAACATGGAGCGCACCGGCTACCCGGACGGCAAGGAGCCGACCTTCCCGATTTGCCCCGTCTGTGGTGAAGAGTGCGAGGAAATTTTCAGAGACAAAGATTTGAATATCGTCGGCTGCGATATCTGCATCAAGCAGTCCGACGCATGGGAGGAGCCGGAGTGCTTCCCCGGAAAGGAGTATTGATGAAAGGACTGGTTATCACTACCGAAAACAAGATGCAGGTCAGGGAGTTCGGCGAGCCTGCCTATGAGACCATCGGAAAGGCTGTCGGCGGATGGATCGAGGTCGTACACCCGAAGGGCCTGCCCGATCCGTTCTGCATGGTCGTCAACGAGGAAGGACTGCTGCACGGTCTGCCGCTCAATTTGTTCGGCTGCATTCTCTACGATACCGTGCGCCACGGAAATCCCATTGTCGGAAACATCGTGATTCTCAAAGAAGGCTTCACCACGCCTGGCGAGAGAGACTTTATCGGGCTGGACGAGGACGACGTCAAATTCCTCGGCGCAATGGCCGTCAGTCTGAGCGGCGGCGGCATCAAGTGGGAAAGCGAGGCGCGATAATGGCAAAGTTCTATTTTACCTACGGCACGGACGGTCAGCCGTTTTTCGGCGGCTGGACTGAGGTCGAAGCCCCGGACGCTCACGCGGCCTGTGCTGCATTCCGCGCCTATCACCCCGATAAGACCGAGGGCTTAGTGAATTGCTCCAGCATCTATGACGAGGAGAAGTTCAAGCTGACCGAAATGTACCGGGAAAGCAATTTCGGTTTCCGGTGCCACGAAATCATCACTCTGCGGCGCGAAGCCGCTACCAACTGAAAGGAGCTATCACCATGATCAGAAACCCGAACGACATCCAGGAGGGCGCGAAGAAAATCCGTATGCTGATCGCCGGTTATCCCGGCATCGGAAAATCCACTCTGGCGCTGTCCGCCCCCAATCCCCTGCACATCGACGTTGACTTCGGTATCGACCGCATCGAGCCGCGCTACCGCAAGCCGTACATCCAGCCCCAGAGCTACGACGAGATCCTCGGCGATCTCACCCCCATCAATCTTCAGGACTTCGATACCCTCGTCTTTGATACCGGCGGCAAGCTCATTTCCCTCATGTCCCTGTGGGCTATCAAGAAAGACCCGAAGTATGGCCAGCGCGACGGCAGCCTCTCTCTCAAGGGCTTCGTCGGTAAGGAGTTCGTCCGGCTGATGGACTACTGCTTCTATGAGCTGCAGAAGAACATCGTCATTGTGTTCCACGCCACCGAGGAAAAGGACGGCGACAACACCCGCCTCCGCATCAAGGTCGAGGGGCAGACAAAAAACAATGTCTGGGAGCCTATGGACTTGGGCGGCTTCGTGGAGATTTACGGCAATGACCGCACCATTGGCTTCTCCAACTGCGAGAGGTATTTCGCCAAGGGGACGCGCGGCATCTCCGGCATTCGCAAGATCCCCGCACTCGGCCCGACCAGCCCTAACGACTTCCTGACGAAGCTGTTCGCCGAGTACAACGCCAAGGCCACTGCCGAGGTCGAGCAGAACGCTGTTGATCAGGCGGCATACGAGGCCGCGATGGTTGAGGGCACGGCCATCATCGCCGGCATTGTCGATGCCGACACCGCCAACGCCGCCATGCCGAAATATCAGGCCATTAAGCACGCGCTGACCTCCAACAAGGAGCTGGGCGTCCTCTGGAACAAGAAGGTTAAGGAGTGCGGCCTGTTCTACGATAAGGTTCTGAAAAAGTACACGCCCGCGCCGGCAGCGCCCGGAGAGGAGAAGGGAGCTGAGTAAATGGGACGCTACCTGATGACCCATTCGTTGCTGTCGTCCTGGCTCTACACCATGAAAGGCAACCCCTATGAGGATATGACAACGGAGCGCGACCCGATGGCGGAGTTTATGCTGACGCTGCGTCGGGAGCCGACGCCTACCACCGAGGCCATGCAGAACGGCATCGACTTTGAAGATTTGGTGACGAGCATTATCAACGGCCGCGGCGATCCGAACAATCAGTGGTATGCCGCTGCCGAAAAGGTCGCTCGACGGTGCGCCGGGGGCATCCTCCAGTACAAGGCCAAGAAGGTTGTCGAAGTCGGCGGCGTGAGCCTGCTGCTGTACGGCCGTCTGGACTGCTTGAAAGCCGGGGAAATCATCGACGTCAAGTTCACCAAGAGCTATGACGCTGGAAAATATTTCGGCAGTACCCAGCACCCCACCTACTTCGAGTTAATCCCCGAAGCGCGGCAGTTTACCTACATCGCCAGCAACGGGCGCGATGTATGGCCGGAAACATACTTCCGTGAGGACGCTCCCAGCATCTTCCCTGTCATTTCCGACTTCTTCGACTGGCTCCGGGCAGTGGATCTGATGCAGGTCTATCAGGAGAAGTGGGCTGCATTATGAACGGCAAGCTGAAAGACTGGTCGTTCTCCCGCACCGGCGAAAGCGTCCTGACTATCACAACCCGCGAGAGCTGCAAGAAGCTGTGGGACGCGCTCGGAGATCAGGAGATCACATTCTCCATCAAAAGGCGCGTCATCCCCCGAAGCCTCAACGCGAACAACTACGCGTGGTCGCTGATTGAGAAATTGGCCGTCGCGGTGAAGTCGGACAAGGACTCTGTTTACGAGGAAATGCTCCGGCGCTACGGCACCGGCGAGACATACACCGACGAGGCCGGGAACGAGTGCAAGGTACTGTTTTCCCTACGGGAGGGCGTACCGCCTGCACTGGTGGCGCGGCACTACGCAGAAACCGGCGTCGGTTATGTCGAGGGGAAGAAGTTCATTCATTACCGGGCGATCAAAGGCACCAGCGAGTATTCCACCAAGGAAATGAGTGTTTTTTTGGACGGCATCATTTCCGAGTGCCAGGAGGTCGGCATCGAAACCGACACCCCAGAGCAGATCGCCAGATACAAGGAGGCATGGCATCCGTGAGGAAAGTTTATTGCGACTACTGCGGTCGAGAGACTGAGTATGTCGACAGCAAGGTCATCTACGGCAAGAGCTACGGCAAAATCTATCTCTGCCGGAACTGCATGGCATACGTCGGTGTGCATAAGGGGACGGACAAGCCCCTCGGCCGCCTCGCCAATGCGGAACTGCGGAATTGGAAAAAGGCTGCACACGCCGCATTTGACCCTCTGTGGAAGTATGGCCGCTTTCGCGGTCATCGCAACGCGGCCTATGCGTGGCTTGCCCAGAAGATGGGCTTGCCTGTGGAGAAGACCCACATCGGAATGTTTGATGTCGGCCAGTGCCGCAAGGCTATCGAAATCATTGAGAAAGAAACGAAAGGAGACCGTTATGGAAGATACCAAAAAGACCCCCGCTGAGCTGGTCGCTGATCTGATGCTTGACCCCGGCTTTGTCCTCGTTCCGCAGGATCGCTACGAGGAGCTGATCCGCGCTGAAACTGAGCGCGATGTGCTGGAAGCGACCATCAAGGGTGAGAACAGCTACAATGTCGAAAGAGTTCTCGATGCCATTCAGCAGGCGCGCAGTGCGCTGTACCGCATGAAGATGTTGGTGCTGCGAAACGCTGACGAGTCAGAGGATACGGCCGATGCTGAATAAGAGCATCGTCATGGGTCGATTGACCCGCGACCCAGAATTGCGGCGTACGCAGTCCGGCCTTTCTGTGACCAGCTTCTCCGTCGCCTGCGACCGCGATTTCAAAAGCCAGTCCGGGGAAAAGGAAACGGATTTCATCGACATCGTTGCCTGGCGCCAGACTGCTGAATTCGTCTGCAAATATTTCAGCAAGGGACGCATGGCGATCGTCGAGGGGCGACTGCAGATCCGCGACTGGCAGGACAACAACGGCAACAAGCGCCGATCCGCCGAGATTGTAGCCGACAATGTTTACTTTGGGGATTCCAAACGCGACGGTGACGGAGGCGGCTATCAGCAGGGCGGTTACGCGCCGCAGGGCGGATATCCTCAGCAGAGTCAGGGCTACGGTGCGCCGGGCGGCTCTTATGGCGGCGCTGCTCCCGGTGGATATCCCGCCTCTGACTACGGCGACTTTAGCGAAGTCGGCGAGGATGATGGAGAGCTGCCATTCTGAAACGGTCGCCCGGGGAACCGGGCGACAGCCCACCGAAGGAGGTGAACACTATGGCGAGCTATCGGAATATCAGCATGGACTTTTGGACGGACAGCAAGGTCGTCGATGACTTTACGCCCGAGGATCGGTACATCTATCTCTACTGCATGACCAATCCGCACACCAATCTCTGCGGCTGTTACGAGGTCAGCATCAAGCAAATTGCCAACGAGACAGGGTACAACAACGATTCCGTGGAGCGCCTGCTGAAACGCCTGGATAGCGCGCACAATGTCATTCGGTATAGCGCGCAGACCAAGGAGCTGCTGATCCTCAACTGGTGTCGATACAACTGGTCGGCGTCCGAAAAGCTCAATAAGCCGCTACTGAGCGAGATTCGCAAGGTCAAGAACGATCGTTTCCGCGAGTACCTGGCAGCGCGCTACAACGAACGCTCTACCGTAACGGCGCAGTATAACGCTGCAGAAGATGACCGCCCCGAGGTCCCCCGCCATAAGCACGGCGCGCATGGATGGGTGCGGCTCACCGAAGAGGAATACGCCCGGCTGATCGACGACCTCGGCGAAGAAGAGTTGACGCGCTGCATCGACTACATAGACGAGTCCGCTCAAATGCACGGCAACAAGAACAAGTGGCGCGACTGGAATCTTGTCATTCGGAAGTGCAGCCGTGAACGCTGGGGCATCCGTGCCGGCAACGGCAACCGACCGAGCACCAGCTGGAGCGCTATGGACGACCTGCAGCAGCTCCACCAGATGTACGCCAGCGAGGAAAGCCTATGACGCACAAGGAAATGAGCGAGATATTCGCCGTGATGCTCCTTGCCTATCCGAATGCAGAGGTTTTCAAGGGCGGCATCGCAAAGCTCGGCCCTACCATCAATCTGTGGGTGACCTGCTTGCCGGAGATCGACTTCTGGACGGGGCAGCAGGCTGTTGTAAAGTTGGTGCGCGAGTGTAAATTCCCGCCGACTATCGCAGAATTCAAGGAAAAAGCCGAAAAGGTGCAGGCCGAAGTGAGGGCGCGGATTGACCAGGCGTGGAATTACCTCAAGCTCGATATGGACTTTGGGAAAACACCAGAGGAGGCTGTGGCAAGATTGTCGGAGGGAACGGATATCAGGCGCGTCATTGAGGCTATGGGTGGCCCCTCTCGGTTGATTGCAACAGGAGAGCGCACCTTTGGCGACGGCACCGTAAAGACATACGAGTATTACAACTACGACGGTTTCAAGTCCGCATATGAAACGATCATCCGGCAGACAAGCGCGCTCAACAGCGGGCCGCGCAAAGCGGTCGGGCCGGGCATGAAGCAGATAGGAGGGAAAACATGAAACGAAGAAGAAAAAGGAGGGCTTCGCCGGCGCCGCTTATCTGCCTGCTCGCAGTTTTAGCCTGCATCGTGGCTCTCCGCATCAGTGTCAGCGAGGAAACCGCAGCGTCAGCACAAATGACCGGCAAGTTAGAAAACCCAGCAACGACAGCACCTGTCCGGCTTTTAGAAGCAGAAATGACCGAGGCTGAGCAAGTTACCAGGGCCGAAGATCGTCCCGCCCGTGCAGCTCGGTATGTCAACATCGAAATGACTGACGAGGAGTTGGCAGAACTGGCTGCGGTCGTATTCCTCGAAGCCGGCAATCAGAGCGCCGAGGGGCAGCAGGCCGTTGTCGAAGTCGTTTTCAACCGCGTGCTGCACTCCGCTTTCCCGGGCACAGTACACGATGTGCTGCACCAAGGAGAGGGAGGCGATGTTCCGCAGTTCTCCACCATCTACGCGGTCAGCACCGCGACGCCGACGCAAGCGCAGTATGACGCCATCAACGGCGCTCTGTATGGAGATACGATCCTTGACGCCGACGTGGTTTTCTTCTCCCGCAATGGAGAGAACGACCGCGTATGGGGGCAGATCGGAGATCACATCTTCTGCCGCGAATACATCTGGAGGTAACGAGCATGACGCGAAAGAGATTTCGGCAAGCCTGCGGCATCATCGCTGCGCTCGGCTTCCTTCTGGTCCTCGGAACTGCCGGTGCCAGCGATTGCGACCTTATCCCCATGAGCCAGATACTCCGGCAAGGCTGCATCGGACTGGGAATGTTTGCCAGCGGGCTATGGCTGGGAGGGTATCTCTCATGACTGTGAAGAAAGACCCGAAACGCCAGCTGCTCGGCAAGATCGCAAACGCCCGCGGTAAGCAGTTTGAGAGCCGCATCGACGATTCCTTTGCCTACTACGCACAGAAAGGCTTTGCGATCATCGAAAAGACGCCGGAGCCGATGCATCCCACGAAAAATCTCGGCAACGGCAAGTTCATCGCCTACTACGAAAAGCAGGCACAGCCGGACTATAAAGGCACCATCAAGGGTGGCAGGACGGTCATGTTCGAGGCGAAATTCACCGCCGCCGACCGAATGGAGCAGAGCCGCGTCCTCCAGAGCCAGCAGGACTATATGGACAGGCATCAGGCGCTCGGCGCTCGCTGCTTTGTCATCGCCGGTTTCAGCTCCGGCATGGTCTATTGCGTCCCCTGGGACATCTGGAAGACCATGAAAGACCACTTCGGCCGCAAGTATGTGACGGAGGCCGACTTGGAGAAATATCAAGTGCAGACGGCGTGGAATGGCACGCTGCTCCTGCTCAACTGAATTGAAAGGAGTTACCACCATGAGCGAAATTTCCATGTATGAAGCCCAAAAGAAGAAGATGCAGGGCCTGTGCGATGAGCACGATCTCGTCTATCGCTTTGAAAAAGACAGATACCCCATCATCTTTACCATCAAGCCCGTACAGGGCATGGACGCACAGATTTCCATGCTGGAGAATGTCGAGGAGGTCGGCTACCGCAGCCCCGACGCCTCCATGTCCTGGATCTTCGAGGACGGCGGTCTGGACACGAAGGTAACGGGCGGCACCTTTACCATCAGCAAGACGCTCCGCACCAAGATCGAGTCCATTCTGGTGAAGATGATTACCTACTGGCAGCAGTATTTTTTCCGCGATGTGCTGGAAAAGAACGCATTGCGCAGCGGCCTCATGCCGGTCATTGACGAGGACGAGGCTGGCGATACCGACGAGGAGCCGGAGGACGAGGGGGATATGCAGGGCGAGGATGGCCCCGAGGTTGACCTGGACGACCCCGACATTCAGCAGGCCATTTCCATTGTTCGGGCAGAGAATAAAGCGACTGTGGGGCTGTTGCAACGCCGTATGAGCGTTGGCTACGCAAAGGCTGCGCGCCTGATTGACGCACTGGAGGAGCTGGGTGTCGTCGGTCCGTATAACGGCTCCGATGGCCGTGAGGTCCTCCCTACCGACGAGCCTGACGACACGGAAGGCGGTGAAGATTGATGCCGACCGTAAATGCCAATAAGCATACCGCGCACGATCTGCAGCTTGCCGGTCAGATGCGCCGCGAGGATTACAAGACAATCAAGCACATGGACAAGGCGACGCTTGCGGCCTACCTCAGCCGCGTGTGGAAACGCGGGTATGACGCCGGGTATCAAGCCGCCGTTAAGTCAGTCGCTCCGCAGCTGCGCGAAGCCGCAGAACTGAAAGCAGCGAACAAGGAGGGCTAAGTCATGGGAAACGCCCTGCGGCACGTCAGAGGGGAAAGTCAGAAGAATATCGTCCGCTTCATAGAAGGGCTGAGTGGGAAGTATTCCCGCTGGGACATCTGGCAGGACTTCATCATCATGTCGGCCATCGCAATCGCCAACACGATGGGAGGCCCGCAGGCCAAGGCCAGGGAAGAAATGTACCGCAGCCGCGCAGAGAAGTATTCCACTAAGGAGCTGGAAGTCTTTGCAGATATGTTGCTTGAGGTCGTAGCCGAATTGGAGCGCGATCCCGAGCAGGACTTCCTCGGTGAGCTTTTTATGGCACTCGGCCTCGGAAACGAATGGAAAGGACAGTTCTTCACTCCGTACAGTGTCTGCAGGGCGATGTCCGCGATGACCTATGCGCCTGATATGACGGCGCGGATAGAAAAGCAGGGCTGGATATCTGTGAACGACCCCG
>ERZ791915.2153-NODE-2153-length-13021-cov-9.033241_pt1 | contig 13021 bp, 6 predicted proteins | sample MGYA00510139_ERZ791915 | MGnify/ENA primary metagenome ERZ791915 (study PRJEB30046, sample SAMN00792117) | human gut metagenome | study: EMG produced TPA metagenomics assembly of the A metagenome-wide association study of gut microbiota in type 2... | reverse complement strand
GGACGCAACCGCATCTCACAGATCTACCTGCACTGGACGGCAGGACGCTACGGCCAGCTTTACGACGATTACCACTTCAACATCGACGCCGACGGCAACGTTTACCAGACCTGCACCCAGCTCACCCAGCTTAAAAGCCACACCTGGCACCGCAACACCGGCGCCATCGGTATCGCCCTCTGCTGCGCCCACGGCGCACTGCCACATAACGGCAAAGATGCTGAATTCAGCCAGTATCCGCCCACGCCGAGGCAGATCGACGCTGCCGGTAAACTGGTCGCCCAACTGGCGCAGGGGCTGGCGATCCCCATTGACCGCTGGAACGTGCTGACCCACTGCGAAGCGGCGCTCATCGACGGCTACGGCCCTTACAGCGGCGACGCCGAAACACGCTGGGACTTATGGTATCTGCACGATTCACCCGGCGACGGGTTGATGAAGCCCGGCGGACAGGTCATCAGGGGCAAAGCCCTGTGGTATGCAAAAAGCAGCCCCTTTGCTTAAAAGGGCTGCTTTTCAAAGAACACGAAGTTTTCTTTTAATTTTTCTTTATCTTTAATGTTTTTTTATTTTGTTATTTAGACTTTCTTCCAAGAAAGTCAACAAGTTTTTTCTTTTTAGATATGTACCTTTCTTGGACAAGAAAGGTACCCAAAGAACTTTCAGCGCTGTTAAGATTTGGATTGCGCTTCACTCGCTGTACGCGCTCCGGGCAACTCGGTATCACAGGGAAAGATTAAAGTGCTATGCTGCGCATAGCCTGCTGATACCTCAAACATACCCTGCGCCTGCTTGCAGCTGCGTTTCGCTCATCTGCCAACTCTTCCCAATGCGCTGTAAAACCACCTGGATCGTACAAATTATTGCTGAAAAAAATTTGCAGTTTATCGTAAGTTATCAATTTTATTACTAACTTACTACAGCAATAAAACGTGCGACCCAGAGGTTTTGAGCGCACATTGTGGTCCAGTCCGTTGTGTGCGCAGCGAGCTGTAAGCGCTGGAGGGACTGTTTGAGGCATTGCTGCTTGCTTGCTAAAGATTTTATCTGTTCGACAATGCCGAGTTGCCCGGAAGCCGGACAGCGAGCAAAGCTAAACAGGACTTGCCACAGTGCGCAAAGTTCTTTGTTGACTTTCTTTCAAGAAAGTCTAAAACAATTTTTACCGCTAAAAGAAATGAACATTTAAAAACTCTATAAACAAAAACAAAACCTAAATTCAAAATATTAAAAGAAAGCCCCCCACCCCTTGTAACCTACGGTTACAAACAAAAATAAACAAAAAATCCAACTGGAAAGGAGATGAAAATATGACCGTCAGCAAAAATCCCACGTCCCTCAAACTCTCTATGGAAGTAGAAAACGGCACCAACGCCCTGGGCTCCATGCAGACCAAATCCACCTCTGTCGGCAGCGTTCGTCTGAACGCCGACGCCGCTAAGTGCCTGGCTGTTGCCGAAGCCATCGGCGAACTGATGAGCCACGCCGTCGTTAACGTCTACGTTACCGAAAAGGCCGAGCTGGACAAAGCAGAATAACACCAGCCTCCAAACAAAAATCTAATGTAAAGGAGAACAAACATGGAAAAAACTTTAGAACTCATCTTCACCAAAAGCGACGGCGCTAAAAAAACCTTAAGCATCGCCGACCCGCGCGAAGACGTCTCTCTGGCTGACGCCCAGGCAGCAGCAGCCAAGATCATCGAAGCCGACGTCCTCACCAGCGGCGGCCTCGGCCTGTCCGAATTTGTCGAAGCCCGCATCAAAGTCGTCACCGTTACCGTGCTGGCCTAACGCCCATGGATACCAAAGAAATCTTCAGCGCTGTCGGCAACTTCGGTTTCCCCATGGTGCTGAGCTGGTATCTGCTGCTGCGCATGGAACAGCGGCTGGACAAGCTGACCGGCTGCCTCAACGAACTGAGCAAAGCCCTGCTGCAACAAAGCAACGGCCATTAGCAGTTTCCCAAACTCTGATGCCAATATTACGGAGGTGTAAACTATATCAAAAATCACAAACTATTCGGTTTTCTGCGCCTGCTCTGGCGGCTCATAGCCAATAAATAACAACTGACCCGCACTGAACCAAAGTTTTCAACCACTTCCCCTATGCAAAATCAAGTACCTGATATGAACAAGCTTCATATCAGGTACTTTTGTTTTACTTACAGGCTTAATAAGTCATTTAACGCCCACTTAAAACGTCCAGACAAAATTGACATTGCCTGTAACGCCCTGTTTTTTGCCGCCCCAGCCCTGTAAACCTATATTAATAGTCGGGTCGTTGACGCCTTTCGGCTGCAAAATGTAGCCCAGTTCCAGCAGGCCGCTGCTGCCTTTGATGCTGGGTGACGGCGTGCTGAAGCCTTTGACTGTCGCCCTTGCTTCACCGTCAAATTCATATTCATAGGCCAGCCCCACATAGCCGGTGCCGCGTTCGCTGTAAGCTTTGCTCACTCGTGCGCCCACTCTGGCACGGGTGCTGTCCACTGCGTCAAAGTCATATTCTTCGCCATTGCCTTCGCCCTGCAAAGTTACGCTGTCGCCGTTTTGATGGGTATACAGCAGCTTGGCATAGACATCGGCTTTCGTGGTATCGTTCAGCTCCGTCACCTTGCCGATACCCAGATGAGCGCCATAATAAGCGCTGCTGCTGTCATAGCTGCTGTGGACGCCAGCAGTGCCCAGATCATTGCTGGCATAGTCAGCGTCCATACGGCCGTAACGCAAACTGCCTTCATAGTATACGCCGCTTTTATTATCCTGACGCGCTAAAAGACCAATGCCGTAGTATTTGGTATTACCATCAGCACGAATACCGCTGTCGAGATGGCTGGTATAGTTGCCCCAGCCATATTCCAGCAGCGAGCCGTAAGTCAGCTTGCCAGCGTTATTATCTACCGCTTTTGCCAGTCCCAGTGCCATATTATAGCCCTGCACATCGGCGTAGGAACCACTCTTATAACGCATACTGCCGCCGCTCATAGCGCCGAACATTTCTGCACTGCCGCTGCCAGCCACCTGCACGGCACTGGCGATACCGCTGCCGGCTACCGTATCGGCACCGCTGTTGATAAAAGCTGCTGCCGCCAGTTGGGTCTCGACAGGCGATTTGCTCTGCGCTGTAGCTTTACCATTAGTAAATTCAACCAGCACTTGTTTGTTATCACTGCTCATTCTAGTTATATAATCATAAACTACGCTGACGCCCTGCATGATCTCTCCCGAGCCTAATTCTTTTCTCCCCCCAGCATTGATCTCGCTGCCGCTGTTCGCCAACAAAACCAGCCTGTCGTTATTTTGTATTGATGACGTACCTGCCAGCCTGCCCTCTACATTAACCGTACTGCCGGTTAAATCAGTACCGTCACCAGCGCCGTCGGTAAGTGTCAGCAGCGTATCATTGGCCTGCACAGTATCAGGCAGATAAAAATTATAGACATCAAAATTTTTGACATTGGCAACAGCCAGCCCTTTGCTGTTAAAATTCAAAGTATTGCCGCTGACCTCGCCGCTGTTACTATAGCCGCCGTAAAGTACTGTATAGTTTTCTTCAAAAACCGGTGTACCGCTGATGGTGATTGTGTTGCCTGTAGCTGCGCCACTACTACTCATGCCGCCGTAAATCTCACCATAGACCTTACCGCCGCTGATATAAACTTTGTTATCTGTAGCATTGCCATCACTGCTATTGCCGCCGTAGACTCCATCTACCTCACCGCCACTGATATAAACTTTGTTGCCTGTTGCATCGCCCTTATAGCTATAGCCGCCGAAGACAAAACTCATCGTACCGCCGCTGATATAAACTTCGTTGTCTATAACAGCACCAGTACTACTATTATCACCGCCGTAAACAGAACCATTGATCGTACTATCGCCGCTGATATAAACTTTGTTGCCTGTAGCGTCACCACTACTACTATCACCGCCGTAGACAGTACTCATTTCACCGCCATTGATATAAACTTTGTTGCCTATTGCATCGCCCTTATAGCTATAGCCGCCATCGATCTCACCCATTGTACCGCTCTTGATAATGACCTGATTATACTCTGCACTTTCTGTACCTTCTGTATACCCACCATAAACATCGCCACCAACAGCAGGTACAGTATCCCCACCATCGTCGCTGCCAATGATAACACTGTTATACGCGGCTGAGCCTTCATCACTATTACCACCGTAGACGGAGCCAGTAATCTCACCGCCACTGATATTGACACTGTTATTCTTGGCAACGCCTTTATTGCTATTGCCGCCGAAAACTCTACTCATTTTACCAGCACTTACAACTATGCTGTTGTACGTAGCATCTCCACTAGTACTCTTACCGCCATAGACAATACTACCGCTCTCGAAAGTGCCGTCGTTGATAGTAACTGTATTGTTTGTAACGGCGCCGCTTTCGCTCTTACCGCCATAGACATCAGCCGTGATCGAGCCAGCATTGATAGTAACGTTATTGTTTGCAGCAGCGCCGTTTACACTTTCACCGCCATAGACATCAGCGTCCTTGATCAACCCGCCATTAATCACTACGCTGTTGTACGTAACTGCGCCATCTCCTTCGCTTTGCCCCCCATAAACGCCTCTCATCTCACCACTGTCGATCACTACACTGTTAGCTGTAACAGCGCCGCTAGTACTCCTGCCGCCCCAGATACCACTCATCTTACCACTCTTGATAATAACCTGATTACGTTCAACGCTTTCTGTACTATCTAATATATAACCACCTAAAACACCTCCTCTGATTGAGGGAGACGTACCGCCACCGTCGGTACCTACAGTAACGATATTATCAGTCAAATAATTTTTCGACATAACACTGCTGTTTTGATCAGTAGTGACGATGATCACTTCACCCGCCGCTGCCGGCTGCGCATAAAAAGCACTGCCCAGCAGTACCCCTGCCAACAGACTTGCTACTATACGTTTGCTTAAAATAACTTCCCTTTGTTTCATTCTCATTCTTCCCTTCCATATATCTTTATTATCATCTATAACTCCGCAGCTGTCGCCGCGGTTACAGCGTTTTACCTGTTTGACAGCCTTACAAGCTGTAAAAGCTGCCGCACAAAAACTTGAACAACTTTCAGCTGTCCTCATCAAAGCCGGCACATAGCAGAACTTAACACCGCAATATGCACTTTTTGTACATATTGCGGTGTTTTTGTTTTTACCTTAACCCAACTGTTTTTCAGCTATCCACAAGCCCCGGATTATCCCGCAGATACTGCTCCATAAGACGCCGCGCCGCCAGACCATAGCACCTGACAGCCAGTGCGGCCTCGCCCTGCTTTTCGGCTGCAGCTGCCGCCAGACATTCACGGCGCACTGCCTGTAATAACTGCGGTGCTTTATTCTGGTAATAATCTGTAAAGCGGTTGATCACTGCCACATAATACCTGCGGGCCTGCTCATGCTCACCCTGCAGCTCCGCCGTCGTAGCCGCTAAAAAAGCCGCTTTCACTGTCGTAGGCTCGCTGGGCTGCAAATCATGCCACAGCGACTGCCTCACATAGCACCAGTACAGTTCGCATATTGGCTTCAGGCAACCCTGCGTCCAGGCTTTGGTCTCATTGACGCAATGCAGGATAACATCAGTATCGTTGTAGCCGGCCATCAACGGATTATTCACTTCTATCAAATGATTGAACCGTTCTTCCAGCTCCACAAATTCGCCATTGATAACGACATTCAGGGCATCCTGCTCTGCAAGCAGCAGCTTTTCACTGTTTTGCTGATAATAAGCTGCTACCCGTTCGGTAAGCTGCAAGCTGCGCCACACTGGCACATCGATCACCAGAACTCCGGCAAAAAAGCAGCGTTCATGCCGCAGTCCCAGCGCAGCGGCATTTTCAGCGCTTTTCGTATCCCTGACCGCCGCTATGGCCTGCCCCTGCAGCGCCAGCCTGAACAATTCGTCCAAACGGTTGATGCAGATCACATCCACATCCAGATACACCAGCCGCCTTACCTGCTGCGGCACCAGTGACGGCAGCAGGATACGCAGCAGCACCGACCTGTTCAAACGCGGCGGCGCCTCATTGCTGACCGGCTTCAGTGCGTCCAACTGCCGACGCAGGTCATACACGTCCACCCTGACATTGTCATACTTGTGCACGAAGGCTTCCAACTTCTGCCTGTCGGTTTCGTCGATGCCGTCGCAGGCCAGATGGAAATATAAGGGCCTGTCCGGGTGCAGCACAACAAGATTCGTCATCAGCACACCGGCATATTTGACATAATTGGCGTTGACGCCAAAACCAAAGTGGTATACTTTTTCAGACATATCCGCCCTCCGTCTGCGCCTTTTCCGCCAAAACTTTAGAAACTGTATCTCAAGCCCATATTCGCGCGCCATTTAGTTCTGATGACGCTGCCTGTAGTTTTTTCGATCTCGCCATACAAGTTCGTGCCTTTGCTCATTTTGGCATTAAAGCCGATACCATATTCAAACCAGGTATCGCTGCCGCCGCCTTCATAGCTTCTGGTAACATCGCCATAGCTGGCGCGGGTCGCCACTTCGCCCTTAAACTCACGGGCCAGCGACAATTTTGCATAGACATTGCTTTGTTCCTGCTGACGCCCTGCCGTAAAGCCGACGCGCCCGATCAGCGAATTAAAGGCGTCATTGCTGACTTTTGCGCCGTCGCCGTCATTCAGGCTCATGGTATAATCACTGCCGCCGATACGGCTGTAGGTCAGCTCGGCCTGGGGTTCGATGTAGAAATTATTTTTCAGGTTCTGACGGTAACCGTATTCCGTAGTGATACTGAAACCGTTGCTGCCGTAGTCAGAACCATAACGGTTAGTCCCTTTTACAGTGGTAAAGTCACTGTTGCTGCGGCCGTATTTGACGATCAGATCGGCAAAATGCCCTTTATCGCCAGCATAACTGCCATACAGACCGAACATTGTTGAATTGATGTCGCCGTCAGTACGGCTGCCGCTGACATCGCCATCCAGGTGCGAAACCGTAAAACCTGTGAACAGCCTGCCGTTTTTCAAGTTGTTTTGGAAGTCGTAACCACCCTGCACAGCCTTGTAGCTCAAGTCGCTCCGCTGGCCCTGGACGACTTCGTTCTTACCGCCATACATCCTTACCCAGACGCCGGCGCCATCACTGCTGGTGCGCAGGTCGCCCATGCGCCGCAGCAGGTCGTTGTTATCCGCCCGCCAAGCCGAGGCCACGTTCAAGGCTGTCGATGCGCCGATCTCTGCCAGCGTCAGTGCTGAAGCTTTTTCGCCTGATGTATTTTGAGAAGGGATATTTTCTAAAGTAATTTTCTCGATGATATATTCGCCTGCTGTATCGCCAGCACCCAATATCGTTTTCACATCCGCCAACGTCAGGCCGGCATCCAGATCCATATTCTTATACGTACTGCCTTCTATTGTAGTATTGGCATTGGTCATATTACTGCCGTCCAGCTGCGCCACCACGATTTTTTGAGCCGCTACGTCAATAACAGGTGCAGACGAAGATATGCTGGGATCGGCCACGATCTGGATAAAATATTTGTCACCACCTCTGTAGCTGGCATCGCCATTCAGTACTATCTTATCAGCAATGCCCGTACCGCCGTTATTGATGCCTTTAACATCGCTGCCGATACGGAAGGTCGTACCGTTAGTGCCGCTGACAGCATCAGTAATGTCGCTTAAGGTAAAAGTTCTAGTGCTGCCTGACGCCCTTGCCACGCCCGGCTGGCTGTGGTACAGGTCGATGATGCCGCCGCCAAGATCCAGATGCAGAGTTTTAGAACCGCTCGTCCCTAATGTATATCCATCCTCTGCCGGATACCAGACAGCGCCGCCGGCTAGTTTAAAGTCGATTTGGGTGTTATTATTTGACAATAGTTTAAGGTCGCCTGCCAGATAGGAATCAGGATTGGTCAGGTGCAGCTGCAGCAGATTTTTAGTACTTGCGCCGTACCCATCAACACCAACATTGCCCAGCAGCTGCACCGTGTGGTTGCCGTCAACATTGACATTCAAAGTAGCACTTTTATTACTGGCAGCCCCAGTCACAAACAGAGCATAGTGGCCCGCCGCAGCCTTCAAAATAACGTCGTCCTTCAGATTCACCGTTACGCTTCTACTAGTAGTACCAGCGGCATCAAGACCAATAGCATCCACAACCAAAGCATCAGCAGTAGTATTGGTGGCATCGACCGCGATCTTGCCGGTGAAATCTGCAGTTACACTGGTAACGCTAGAGGAACTCCCAATAGATACAGTCACCAGCAGCCCAACGTCCTTGCCGCCGGAAAAATCAGCACTTTGGATAGTAATATTGTCTGCGATTGTCGAATCTGCCGTGATTTCTTTTTTACTTACAGGATTAGCCGCATCTGCTTTTTCACAGTTTGCAAACATCCCCCCCGCATATACAAGCGACATAGCCAGTAAAGTTCTGGCAATCTTTTTACTTACTTCCTGTTTGTTTTTCATTGTCCTGACAACTCCCTTCTCAATAATTGATGCATGTCAAACATTTTTCGTCATACACCCTTACACCTCCACTTCTGCCCTATTGAAAATATTGTTCTGAATTTGCCTTACTTTGTTGAAAGTCCGATTTTATTTACTGAAACTTTAAAAACATTTGTTAAAATAATATTCGCACTCATTATAGCACACCTGTACCCCCCCACAAGACATACTAACGGATATATTCGACGCAGCTTGGCTCTCTATTGCCCTTACGTTTTGCCAGCCGCCGAAGTTACTGCCTGCCCGCAGTTGATAAAATTTTTCCGTACAGCTAAAATTCAGCCTGCTTTGACAGTCTATAAAAAATATCACCCGAAAACGGGTGATATTTTATTTTTAATTTCAAAGTCACTATTATCCTTGCCGTCACGCTTATTTAGAATGTAAACCGTAAACCCGCATTGAACTGCCATTCCGTACGCAGGTTGCCGCCAAAGGTTTTCAAGGTGTCAAAATACAGGTTGCTGTTTTTGGCAAGACCTAAATTAGCGCCCAGACCAATTTCATACCAGGTGCCCGTCAAGTCACCTGTCTGCATGACCAGACTGTCAGTACGATAGTAAGCTGTTGCGCCGCCGTTGCTGCCAAAGTCGTGCAGCAGCGATGCTTTAAGATAGGCGTTGCTCGGACGTCCGCCGATAGTAAACTCTTTGCCGCCTAAAATGCCTACGCGCGTTACGGCGCTGTCTACACCTTTATTTTCGATCCGGGCTCCGTTAGACATTTCGTAACCGGCACTCTGGATACGTCCCAGACTCAGCTCTGCCTGCGGTTCTACGAACCAGCCGCCCTGCAAATCCTGTCTGTAGCCGTATTCAGCGCTGATACCGTAAGCCCAGGTATCGTAATCACCTTTAGCAGTATTGCCGCTTTTGTCTACCAGTTTAAAGTCGTTGGCAAGCTTGCTGCCGCGGGCGATCACGTCCAGATAATGTCCTTTACTGCCCAGCCAGCTGGCATATACGCCTACGCCGGTGCTGCTCAAATCGCCGCTGCCGCTGTTGTAGCTGGCATTGCTGTCGATACGGTTGACGGCGATGCCGGTATAAAGCTTGCCGCCCTTATAATCCTGCACCTTGTCGATACCGCCCTGGAAAGCTGTATAATCCTGATCGAAGCTGCGGTCATAAGCGCTGTCGGCACTCATTTCGCCCCGGTAATAACGTGCCCAAACGCCGCCCTCAGCAGCTTCCGGGTCGCTGCGCAGGTCGCCCATGCGTTTCATCAAGTTGTTGCCTTCAACGCGCCACAGATTGCCGATCGACATCTGCGTGTCAGCTGCCGTCATCACTGTTTCAGAAGCGCCCGCTTCGGCAAAGTCTATTTGCGTGATTTTGACAACACCACCATTGCCCGTGCTATCAGCACTCACTGCTACGGTCGGCGTTGCCAAAAATCTGGTCAGCGGGTCGTCCATTTCGCTTTCCTTACCAGCAAAATTTAGTTTCTGACTGTTTAAATCTGTAACCGTCAGCACTGTCACATCGCCCACAAAGCTGTCCAGCTTGCTGCCGTCAAAGGCTTTATCGTAGCCGACAGTGATGTACTGCGTTGCCGTGCTGCTGTCAGCTGCCAGCTTGGCAAAGATAAAGCTGTCAGACTTGATATTAGCCAGATCACTAAAGTCAGTAGCAACTTTAAAGGTATTGCTGCCTGCCAGCTGCAAAGTGCCGCCGTTAATAGTACGACCCACGTTTTGGCCTTCAGCCGGGCTGCCAAAACCCAAAGTCGCATTGTTCAGGTAAGTAATAACCGTATCGTCAGGGTTTGTACCATCACTGTTCAAAACAGCGTTATCATTAAAAAGTACTGTCGCATTATCGGCATATACGGCATAGGCTTTACTGCCTTCCGGGGTTGCGGTATTGCCGGCTTTAGCGCCGATAGTGATCGTGCCGCCGTTACCGCCGTCAGTCTTGGCGTTCAAAGTGATCACAGCGCCCTTAGTGGCATACACGCCATAAGCCTCGGCCTGCGCGCCCTTCTGGCCGATCTCACCATCTGTGCCTTTATTACCTTCCATACCACCACTTCCACGGCTGCCTAACTTGCCGCCGTCGCCACCCGTACCGACAGTTCCACCATCTCCAGCAAGGGCCTCGGCCGTAATATTATCTACTGTCAGCTTAAGTACAGCTTTTTCGCTGCCCCACACGCCGTAGGCATAAGCATTACCACCTGTTCCTCCATCACTACCGTTGCCGCCATCACCACCATTACCTCTATTTCCATTATTACCACGAAGATCACCAGAGTTCCCACCGTTACCACCAGCACCTCCAGCACCTCCAGCGCCACCAGTTGCTTTAACGCTGATACTGTTAACCGTCGCTTCTGCAGTGCCGCTGCTTAAAATACCATAAGCATAAGCGTTACCACCAGCTCCGCCCTTGCTACCAGCTTCACCATTACCACCAGCGCCGGTAGTTCCATTTTCATAGGCATCACCGCCTTTATCGCCAGCACCTCCCTGAGAGCCAATACCACCAGCTCCGCCTGTTGCCTCAATGCTGATACTGTTACCAGTCATTTTAGCAGCGCCGTACAAACCATAAGCATAAGCAACGCCGCCAGTACCGCCGGCTCCGCCAGTACCCCCATTACTACCTATGCCACCCTTACCACCACTACTGTCGCCGGTGCCACCATTATTCCTGCCTTTACCACCACCGTTGCCACCGTTGCCGCCATTGCCGCCAAGCGCTTGAGTGCTGATACTGCCAACACTTACTTCTGTAGTACTGCTGCCCCATGCACCATAGGCATAAGCACTGCCACCATTGCCGCCATTGCCACCAGCGCCATTATTACCACTGTCGAACCCTTCACCATCATTGATTCCACTGGTACCATCACTGCCACTACTGCCATCAGAACCGTCACCACCATTACTACCGTTACCGCCAGTTGCCTGTACCTTAATACTAGTAGCAACATCTATTTTTGCAGCCCCCTCACTCCAAACACCATAAGCATTAGTACTACCACCCTCACTGCCGTTACCAGCATTACCACCATTAGCACCCCTGTTGTTGCTTGGCCTAACGCTATAGCCGCCACTACCGCCATTACCACCAGCACCGCCCTGCCCGGTAACAGTTATCGCATTCGCAGATACCTGCAAACTACTGCCAACAGCACCTGTCACACCATACGCCAAAGCTTCGCCACCCATGCCGCCATTGCCTCCGTCGGCGCCATTTATATATTCGCCAGACTTGCTGCTATCACCACCACCACCGGAGCTACCGTTGCTACCAGCACCACCAGCAGCACTAATGACTATATCAGCACTCAAAGTCCCTTCAAACACTCCGTCCAGCACTCTGACTCCCGCAGCAGTGGCAATACCTCCAGTTCCGCCAGCGCCGCCTGTAATACAATAAGCTTGGCCCCCACCAGCACCACCAGCACCACCTGTAGCCTTACTTTCTATTCCCTGCCCTGTAACATTTAGCGTTCCACCGCTATGTGTTACTCCCACAGCTTCGGCACTGCCGCCAGTACCTCCTGACCCTGTTGCTCCAAATAACCCGCTGTCATCATATGCATACTTTAAGCCGAAATGCCCACTACCACCTTTTCCAGCAGTAGCAGTTAATTTTATATTGGCAAATTGAGCCGTAAAAGCTCCTGAACCTGTTGTATTAAGTCCATATGCGGCAGCTGCACCGCCTACGCCGGGAATACTGACGTGTCCGCCATAACTGGAACCTGAAGCACCTCCCTGACCTCCCTGACTGGTAATCGTAATATCTCTGGCTATTTCAGCTGCTGCCTGCTTTCCTGCCAGCTTCAGACCTTCGCCCAAGGCGGCCCCACCAGCAGCAGCAGTTCCACTTGTACCTCCATAACGGCCCCAGTCAGCTCCAGCTGCGCCGCCAGCGCCGCCTTTGACCGTCATAATAATAGCATTAGCACTCAAAGCAGCATCTGTAATTTCCAGACTAGTAGCAGCATTACCAGCAGCGCCGCCGTCACCGCTGACAGTTCCACCTATAGGATAAGATCCATTTCCATAATATCCACCAACAGCCCCCCAACCTCCGGTTGCCGTTAATGTTAAAATATCCACTGCCACAGTACTATTCTCTGCACTGACGGCGATCACAGCATCACCACCAGCACCGCCGTTACCACCCTTTCCTTCCAGTATCGTACCAGCTGCATATGCTGCTCCACTTGCTATATTACCGCCACGTTCACCATTACCACCAGTAGCTGTCATGCTTTTATCTGTATTATCATTAGCCGAAAGAGTGTTATTAAACTTGACGCTGCCGCCGTTGCCGCCATTGCCGCCGTTATCTGCAGGATTAGTACCATCACCCAATTGGGTCCCGGCTGCTCCGGGAGTGCCATTCCCGCCTTGTAGAGTTTTATTATAGGCTCCATCGCCAATAACGACACTTTCGACTTTATCATCACCTTTAGTTCCATCGGCTGCCGCCCAGGCGGTGCCAGCCAACAAGTTCAGTCCGCTGGCCGATACTATCGACATGGCCAGTAAGGTATGGG
>ERZ791915.2133-NODE-2133-length-13095-cov-4.105521_pt1 | contig 13095 bp, 9 predicted proteins | sample MGYA00510139_ERZ791915 | MGnify/ENA primary metagenome ERZ791915 (study PRJEB30046, sample SAMN00792117) | human gut metagenome | study: EMG produced TPA metagenomics assembly of the A metagenome-wide association study of gut microbiota in type 2... | reverse complement strand
AGCTTCATTTCTGATTTTAGAATAGCCTTCTTTCATACGCTCCATCGTTTGTCCCATCGGCAGCTTTCCTGGAGAAGTAATTTCCAATCGGTTGTCATATACCGCTACCTGTATCGTACCATGATCCAGATAACTACGATGTACCATAGCATTTATAATCAACTCACGAATGGCATCCGGTGGAATCTCATAAACATCCTGGCGATAAATTCCCACAATTGTAGCACCCAGATGAATATTTCTCAAAACAAACTGAAATGCTTCGTCTATCTGTTCCCAAAGCGGACCGGTATATTCTCTACGATCAACAAATACCGCTTTCGTTGTACCTTTGAACACACCACATTGCGTTGCAACATGAAGTCCTCCGTTGCCTGTCAAAATAGCAAACGCATTGGACGGATAATCTTTTCCATCACGCTCAATCAAAATACCCCAGGAACGCAGCTGCTGTCTACCGACATCTTTAATCGCTGCTTTCTGTTCCTCTGTACGGGCATTTTTAACAGCCTGTTCTTTCATAGCTTTACAAAGTACATCAATATCTTCATCTGTAACATTTAACCCAGTACATAAAGCCTGATCGTAGTAGCGGTTACTGCCCTCAAACAGCAGCTCCTTTACCATATACTCATCGGCAAGGCGGGTAGTTCCGGCAACACGAACATATACACCACCATCTCTACCAAGAGCTTTGATATAATATGGACGTTGTCTGCCCTCAGAAACCTCTACCACGATGACAGTCTTACCATCAACCGTCTGTAAAGTAATATCCGGGATGATTGCCGGTTCACAGCTGTCTGATACGGCATTGGCAATGGCATCCATTTTCTTGAACACATCTTCCTTGTCAAAGCCAACAACCTCTCTGGTTTTATCAGCAATTCCGAAAATGATTTTTCCTCCAGTTCCATTTGCAAAGGCAACCACAGACTTCATATATTTGATACTTTTCTCCGGCAGATTCTCTTTAAACTCTACATTCTTTGATTCCCCTGCAAGAATTTCTTCTATGGTCATCATAACACCTCGCTCTCTTTGGTAGCATTCGCCACCAGATTATTTTAAGTCACTTTCTGTTTCCGAAGAATCTGCTTTTTCTACTATTGCTGATAACGCTGATTTAGCAGAAATGATTGCTGTAATATCACTAATATCACCAATATCCAATTCGATATGATCTATATTTTCATCACCTGGCGTAAATACAAATCTTACTTCCTGCTGATAGCTATACGAATCACGTTTCCAAAAAGCAATATTCCACATTCCTGCAAGCAATGAAATTAACATATTCCCGCCATCAATAGTTGGATCATAGTATTGAACTGGCTTGAAATAAACTTTATAACCTGCTTGTTCAGCCGCAACTTTTACCCTACGAATAAATTCATCATGGTCTAAAACGATCAATGCCGTATCGCCAAATGAAAGCATTTTTTCTTTTTGTTTATCTGTAAATCTAAATTTTTCTTTCTTTGGATTTACACCAAACATACAGAAAACGAAATCGTTTGATTCAGATGTTTTTAACAAATCATCATTAACTGCAACTGTTTCTCCAGTATCAGGGAAATAGATAGTAGCTTCGTTAATATGAATCATGGCTTCATACTTGTCGCCAACTTCACAATCACCGGTTTCTTCTTCTCTTTTACGATAATATCCAAGAGTTTTTGCATAAATTTTCCCCGCTTGCAAACTTTTAATCTTGTCTGCATCTTGAAATTTTATTAGTGGCATTCCTTTTGCTTGAAAATGAAATTTTTCTCCCATCGAATCTCTCCCTTCGTTGTTATTTGATATATTTTCACGTCTACATAAGTAATTTAACTTTTCAATTCATCATAAAATCCCTTATAATCAGGATATTTTTCTTGCATATGTATATAATCTCTTATTTCCTCAATGCTTAAAATATTTTCCGGTGGAACATCTCCCACTGTCATTCCTGTAAATTTAAATTCATAATCAAAGCCAAAAATATCTTTCATTATGTTGTATTTGACTATTTCAGCAATTAAACTATTGCGATCTGTCTCATAAATATCATCTAATTTAACCTTAAATGTTATTACACATGGAGTTCCCATAATCCATAGACGCTTATAAGGTTCTTCTTTATACAGATCCCTATCCATCGCTTTCAAAGACCATCGCAAAATTTCGCCCCCTAAATTGACAGCAAAATAATTTAATTGATCATTCTTATATACTTGACTTTTATCAATAAAAAAATGTACCGATTTTGTTTTGGATTGTTTGTTACAATTCCACAAATAATATACATGTAAAAAAACTTCTTCTATTTTATCTTCATCTAAGCCTATATCGACAAGGAGTTTTCGTAATCGCCTCTCTCCAGCATTATTTTTCCCTCCAGCAGTCACAAGACCATGTTTCCAATATTCATTCTCGTCTAAAATACGCGCACAATGACATACTGCAATTTCTGTATCCATATTTTCTTTAACGAAATCATTAACCAACTTCGATTCACCGATTCTAATATCTTGCAACTGATGTTCAATTTGCCACCATTCCTCAATATTATCCATATTTACTCTTCTTAAAATCATCTTTTCAAATTCAGTTCCCCAATTTTTCAATTCTTTTGGGAACGTGTTCGGATTGTCAAAATCAATCATTTTGTAGCACCTCATCACGAATAAATACCAAACTCACATTTCAGTTATTGGCAATTTTCCAGAAACTTCTCTGTATATTCCAGTCTTAATTCCTCTACAAGATACAGATCACTCATACAGTGCATATCAGAAACACCATCTCGCATTAGCTGATAAACTTCGGAATGATAAAATAATCCCAATGCCTCATCCAGAGAAAGTCCCTGCTGTTTGGCAAAGCACTCAATGACACGAGCATATTTTTTCTGAAGTAAAATCGGGTTTGCAGTCATCATGAGCAAGCCCTCCTTACTTTATTTTAGCCAAAACATCCTGGAAAATTGCATAATTCTTCTTCACACCATCGTCCAATTCAATCGAAATCATCTGGTCAGCAAGGTGATGAATCTTTTCCTCGTAGGTTCTGATTTCAGTATCCTGTGCCTGCAAGGTGGTCAGCTTTCTGTTCAGCTTCACACGCTCGCCAGTAGACGCATTTGCAATACGCTGTTCCAGATCGGCAATGGCAGTGCGGTAACGAGCCTGCTGTTCATGCACATAGTCGGTACGGATGCGGGCAATGGTGTCCGGCTGATAGCGGTGCATATAGATCAGAGCCTTAAAGCCGTTCTTTTTGCCGCTGTCAAACAGCCAGTAAATCGGGCGTTTCTGATAAATCTTGCAGTGGTCGGAGTAGAAGTCGCTCAGGAAGTAATTCCGAATCACATCCTTCGGCTGACCTTTGCCGCCCAGAGCGTCGGCAATGAATTTCAGGTTTTCATCCAGAGTATCTGCGCCATAAACGGTTTTCACGAATTTCACGAACAGACCGACAATATCATCTTCAAAGTATTCATCGTCACAAATTGGGATAATGTTATCCTTATCCGCTGCATACGAAACATACTTGCTGCTATCCCATTCGCCGCCTGCATAGGCAAGCCCATCCACATCCAGAGAATAACGACCAAACATACAGCCAACCGCATAGGAAATGAAGGAGCGAATATCTCTGCCAAGGTCAGCCTTGCGAACAGTAACATCCTTGTCCTCAACTTCCGGTGTCAGCTCATCCTGCAAGCCGTAAATGTCGATGAAAATACGGTTCAGTTCTTCCTCATTGGCTTTCAACTGGTTGAAACGCTCATCACATTCAGCCTGCCACTGGTCAAAGGCTTCGGCAATAGTTGTAACTTTGCGAAGCAATGGATGGTGCTGAAAATCCCAGGAAGTTTCAAAAGAATCCCAATCCGTTCTAACACTTTTTACAGAGTCATTGACTAATAAATCTATCTTTTCCTTCTTTTCTTTTTCAAAATACACCGGAATACGTGCCATATCACCAACTTGTGTTGTTATAGTCGGATTCAATATTTTAATACATTTTTGTGATATTTTAGAATTAAGGAATCCTAAAACATACAACAATTCATCCACTTTCGGAAAGCCACTTGATCCTTTTACGTCAAAAAGAAATCCCCCTTCACAGTATCTTCCAGAAAATTGTGCACTTGTAATATCTGACCATGTAATACACGGTTTCAAATAATATGCTTGATTTTGTGGTCTGGATCTCAGTTTTCCCTCACTATTAAAACAATGCTTAATGGCATAGCCATCATTTTCCCAATTAACAACATAGTTGCGATTTCCATACCATCTTTTGAAATCTCCGCCTTTATTATATGGGAACCACTTTTTACCGCATTTTTGTGCATCATCTAAAGTTTTCATTCCAAATCCTATATTCTTCTTATCAACCTCATACCATAATCTCAAGAAATCATCGTTATTTCCTGTTTGTAAACCAACCTTAGGTTCTGCAATTTTCTTTAATGGATCAGCTGTTTCAAATATTCTCAACAACTTTTCACTTGCCATAAATGCAATCGGACTTCCATCAATGCGCTTATAGTTATCCTGATCAAAATCATGAAAATATGTGCATTCTGGATGATGAATTGCATCTAAGACTTTTTCATTTTGAATATTCATTCCTCCAACAAATTTAGATAAGTCAAAATACTGACCCACCTTTTTACTTTTATCGTTAGTCAATACAAATGCGCAAATAGGAACAGTTGCTTCTTCAAATGCTGAATACTCCATTTGAATCAGTGTTGAAATGCCTTTATTTTCAATAATATGCTTTCTCAACTTTTCATAGGTTTTAATATACATCCATACAAATGGAGTCATAAATCCTGAATATCCAGATTTTTTGCAAAACTGAAAATTTCTAAACATAAATACACTGAAAAGATCCCCTGAATAATCCTTATAATTATCTGTCAAATAGTCTTTCAGCTTAGAATTATACTTATTAAGATACGGTGGATTCGTTGCCACAACAGTGTATTTGGTAGATATGGTCTGCGCAACTTCAACTAAAGGCAACAGTTCCTTTAATGCCATATCACGGGACATATTTATATCCTCCGCAATCTCAGCAAAACGGTCATACAGGGCAGACCAACTCTGCTGTGTAACGGTCAAAATAGAACCATATTCCTTTGCATCATGTAATTCTCTGATAATGGTATCCATAGCTGTTTTCAGTTTTACATCCCCATTGCAAAAATACTCAAGCGCATATTCATCATAATTTTTATGCTTTTTCCCATCTTTATCAGTATGCCCGCTCTCTACAATGGCATACACATGGGGCTGAACACCACGACTGAAGAAGCGGCGGTCATACTGACGAGCCTTCATCATTATCGCAAAGTACGCTAACTGAGCCGCACGCACATCAATATCAACTCCAAAAATATTATGCTCAATAATCTCTGCGGTTGCTTCCCTTTCAGAATATCCATACTCTGTATAAATTTTCATAAGAACATCAAAAGCATACACCAGAAAATGTCCTGACCCCATACAAGGATCAAATATCGTCATCTCCTGGGGTGTAATATTATCTTCAATATACGAAATTTCACCATTTTTAGGGGATACAAAATATTCTAATTGTTCTCTTAAAGTACTATTAGGCTTTCTTTCAATCCAATATTTTCCGACACTGTTATCAATGATATAGCGTACCACCCAATCTGTTGTAAATAACTGGGTTGCTGCTGGTATATCTTCTTTCTTAACAGGTTCCTTATTACTTATATTAACAACTTCATCATGTTTTTCCGAAATATAATATTGATAAAGCCAGCCAAGAATTTCAACCTGTCCATTCTCAGACCGAATATCAAAATTATCTTCCGGAATCATATCTATCATTTTATCAATAATACTGCCTTCACGGAGCAGATTGTCCGGCAGAAGAAGCTCAGTGTAATCTGCAATCTTCTGGAACATTCCCGGCAGAATCTTATTCAGAGCGTTACACTGCACGATCAGCAAATATTTATACAGTTCTTCGGTCTTTTCGGCATCTTTCAGCTCATAGACCTTTTCCATATTGAGTCCATCTAAATCCAGATGAATGGCTTCGGTTATAATCTGCGGCTTAAAGTTGTTTTCCTCGTCCGTGAATACACGCACATGGGAAGGAAGATAGCCGTTGACTTCCATGAATCGCAGAGCAGAGAAACGATTGAACCAAGTGTAAGCAACCTCCTCCATGACCTGCTTATATCCTTTATCGTTAATCTCAGCAATCAAAGCCTGACGTTGTTTCTTTTCATCAGCGGTAAGGACTTTGCCGCCAATGCTGTCCGCATTGGCATCCTCAATGTTGTCCTCTGTAATACCGTATTCCACACCTTTCAGGGAAACACGGGCGATCAGCTCTGTTCTTGCCCATACGGCAAATTTTTTAATCGCATTCTTATCCATTTATTTTCCTTTATTAAAATTTTTGTACTAGTTTCTAATTCCCAATTCTTCTGATTTAACATATTGACATATAACTGGTGCTGTTTCAAATGCATTATTATATCGGTATTCTCTAAAATTTCCTTCTTTCATTTTTTTCTCAATTTCAATATATTTCTTCTTAAATACTTCTGTATCTGAAAATCCCATTATTTTAGCTGCTTCTCGTAAATGCTCCTTTGATTTCAAACGAATTGCGAATTGCCTGAAAAAACTGTTCCCATATTCCGCTCTATCATATATGTATGTTATTGGAAACCAAAACCATTCATTTGTGTAATTTTCAACAAATATAGATGCATTATGACAAAAGATATCAGCAAAAACAAATTCATTTTTGTTGCATACTTCTACATTAATGTTATTAATCCAATAGCTCGCTGTTCCAGAATAATATTTTTTACCGTCTTTTTGTGATACAGCTCTATCAAAATTCTCATTATTATCATAGAAAACATTAAAACTCTGATCTTCATTATATCCATATCTACCTACAAAATATGTTTTTGACAAAATATACGATACTGCATCAGAATTTTTACTTTTTAAATAAAATGCCACTACATAAATGAATATCTCATGTAGCAAAGTTCTCATAACTTCGCCTTCATATCCACTTTTACCTTTTATTTCCACGCATATTTCTTCCATAACAGATGCTATAATTTTATATGCTTCTGGAACATAAAGTGAATACTTTAATAGATGTAAAAAATCATCCCGATATAATTTTGTATCAGCATATAGTTCTATATATTCATCCGCTGATATATGATCTCCAAGCTCGTCCTTATTAAAATTCACTATTTTGTTTTTTATAATAAACAAAAAATTTCTGAATTCATCTTTTTTTATATTATCTGATTTCTGTTTCTTTAAGCATTCATACCTTGTACGTGTTTTTGTTGGAATAATAGATTTTTCTTCTAGCCATGAAGGTTTCTTTCCTAATTCTGGTTTCTCTACTATTTCTATTCCATATAACCGTTTTACTAACCTCTGATATTCTGAATCATATTTTTCTTCCTGAGACAAGTCAAAATGTAACATTGTTTTTAAGTACTGAGGTTTTGGAATTTCGCCGTTTTCTCCCCGTTCAAAAATTACGGGTAAGAATTTTTCTTGTTTAACTTTGTTGTAAATTTCCGGTGAAATAATCTGCGTTTCTGTTCCTACTCCACCATTCCTTCCATTCGCTTTTTTCTCATAAATCGGATCAAGTAGTATTAATACATTTGTTATTGTTTGATCTGTTACACTCTGCTCCATAAATGCATATGTATCATTTCCTTCTTTCAAAGACCATTGATCCAACAAAACATCAATACCATTCTCCATTAAGTCTGTTGCAAAAGAACGTACTTTCAATCTATAGTCTTCAGATCCCCACGCATAAGAGATAAATACTTTTGGATGTTCTATCGTACTTTTCATAAGTCCTCCTTAATTCAGCTTGATCTCGTCGCAATTCTTCAGTAACTGTTTCAGCTGAGAACGAATCTTCTCCACATAATCATCAATATCTGCATCCGTCTGCAAGGTCTTTGCTTGGAATACAACCTGTCGGTTATAGGCACGGACAACCTTTTTCTTTGCCGGAGCTGCTTCTTTCCCCGGCTGCGTCGGCTGTACTGGCGGCTTCGGTGCAGGCGGAGCCAGAACGGACTCGATATTGCTGACGGTATCATCCTTATACTGGCACATCGGAAGGAACATAGCATCCATAAGGGCAAGGCTTTTTAATTCTGCGATTTTCTCCTTGCACTGGCTGAAATATCGGTCTGATTTTTCAATCAGATGGGATGCCTTGGAATCGCCGTTTGCGGCAGTGTGGGTTGCTTCCATACACTGACGAACCGTTTCCAGAACCTCGGCACGTTTTTCTTCCAGCATCTTATCATGGGCAGTACGAACCGTATCCATCAACGGATTCAGTTCACGAATCCGGTTATAGTTGAACTTACCTCCGGTTTCAACCATCGTAATCAAACGAATGGTATTCAGTGCCTTATGTGCTTCCTCATTTTCTGCAATTCGGTCAAGATCGTCGTGCAGAGATTTTTCAAACTGCACTGCCTGGTCGAATACCATCACCTGGATCTTGAAGAAATTTTCAATGCCGTTGCTCATGGCTTCTTTGTTATCAAACAATGCATCCTCTTTTTTCAGTACACGTTCAATCAATGCAATATTGTCTTTCTTCTGAGAAAGTACATCATCCATCAGATGAATGGCTTCCTGCACCAACGCACGATCCGGGTATTTATGTCCGTCATAACGGGCATCCAGAGAAGCATAGTAATCACGCTGCTCGGTAAACTTCTCCGTCACAAAGCGAATCAGACCATCTTCATCGTCCGGTACATCCATGATGTCGAAATACTCACGTAGCATTTCTTTAACATCACGTAGCATCGTAGCAGAAATATTTTTACGTTTGCTGATAGACGTCTTACCGATCTCACTCTTTTTGCGGAGCATATCTGGCAATTTCGGGTCATCTGGCTGAATGGTATTGCCTGCATACTTGATGGTTACTTTCTGGGAATAAATCAGCTGTGCCGCAACCGCAGCAATGTCGATTTCTTTCCAGCCATACGGAATCGCACTGTATTTGCTTTGCACATCTGCCATAGAAGTCGGCAGCTTTTTCGCATCCTGCATTTCCAGATATTCTTCCATAGCAGAAGCAGCATCACGGTTCGGTTCCATGCCCGGAAGTGCTGTTACCGCACCTGTCAGAATCGCAATAATATCTGCGTCACTGCCTGCATTATCTGTAATCAGGTCGAGCTTGCTATATACATGGGCAACCAGATATTCAAGCGACTGGTCAATCTTGCTCTTAGCATTTCCAGATTTGATTTCCAGATGCTCACCATCTACATAGAACTGCGCCATTTCAATAGCATTTTGCAATTCGCTCATGGCACTCAGCTCATATTTTCCGGCTTCGTCCTGCTGATCACTGATAATTTTCTGCACAGTTTTTGGAAGCTGGCTTACATTTCTCTGCTTTACATACTTGCGAATCTTCATAGCAGATTCCAGAGATTCATAGTAAGGCGTATCAGCCAGAACTACGATTGCTTCGTTGCCTTTTGATTCTGCCATCAGACGATAATCCGTTTTTTCAATAGCATCGATAGCAACGGTCAGGAAACGCAGACGCATACCGCCTGTTGCCACACCAACGGTAATGCCGTCAACCATCTGATCGAAAGCAAAGTCATATTTCCCATAACGGAACTTCTTGGTTGTGAAAATATCGCCATAAATCATCTGGGCGATACGCTCCACGATAGAAGCGGTATCCACATTGGTGTCTCGGATTTCACGTTGAATGTCCTGTTCTTCGTCAGTCAGGAAGTTATAAGTGTCACCGGTTCTGCCGATATAGTTCTGACTCATCAGACGATCAAGGCATCCTCGGACAGCTTCACGCATGATAATCTTATCTACACGAATATCGTCTGCCATAAGGATCACGATATTGTCCAGATTGGAAGGAATATCATCAATATATCGAATCAAGTACAGAAGTTTCAGTACATCCACATCCTGTTGTTCGATACCATCACCATTGTCAGCAGCTTTCTGGCAACGCTCAATCACTCGGCGGATAGAGCCGTCCAGGAAAGTATGTACGGTATCATAAAAACGGAAGAACGGAACAAGTGCATACTCATCCTTCTCCTGAATTTTCTGTGCAGCTTCCTGAAAACCGGAGAGCATGGAACGCTCACCGCCGGACAGGTGCTTACCAGAATTTCCGTGTTTCCGGATTTCAGCAAATACTTTCTGCATGATAATAAACTGATACGGCACGAATGGGAAGTTCTCTGTAAATTCTCTCGGACCGGAGTAACCTTTAATGTCCAGAATAGAGCCACTGAAGCTGAATAGGTTACGAAGGACAGAATCATTCTGCTCATAAACACCTTCCAGGTCTTTGGCTGCTTCTGTTTTCTTTTTTAGAATACGCTTCTGGATGACTTCATCCACGGAGGAAGAAGATAAGCTCAGTCGTGTTTTGAAACGAGCCTGGATACGGGAGAACTCATCGGCACGAACTTTGATGATTTCATCAATCGCTTCCTGTCCGGTACAGATCACCCAGATCTTACCTTCGCACTCACTTCCGATTTTCTCGGTCAGAGACTGAAGGTTCAAAAGCATATCCGTATCTGTACCAACATACTGACCAACCTCGTCAATCATAAACAGCAGGCGGAAGTTGACAGGTTTAGTATCTACATAGGCTTTCATATCTTCCACAAGCTGTGCAATAGAAATTTCTGTTGCGGTTTTATCATTGAACCACGCCTTGGCATCGTCCTCACTCATATCAAGAACTTCCATCAGTGTCGGGATGATGAACTTTCCATTGAAAGCAAAGGCACGGCGCATTTCAAGCCAAGGCTTGCCTTTCTTTTCTTCAAAAACTCTGCGGAACTCCTCTGTCTTACCCTGCTGGTCAATATAACGCTCCATCATGGCAACTTTCAGATTTTCACCGTAAAATCCCAGATGGTTATAGAACATCTTTGCAAAAACACGAAGTACAGCAGTCTTGTCTTTATTGCTGAAGCCTTCAATATCAATATTGAAAAGAATGGTTTCCGTCTGCCCCTTTGTGGCACGGTCAATCAGCATAAAAGTTGCCGGGTCATCCTCAAACTTTTTACGAAAACGCTCCACACTGCGAATGCCTTTTACCTCTTTATTTTCCAAAAGATAGGAAAGCATTTTCAGGAAGTGAGATTTACCACTTCCAAAGAAACCGGAAATCCAAACACCCATATCGGCTGTCGGCTGGTCGAAAGCATCACCGTAATAGTTGAAGAACGTAATGAAATGTTTCTTCAATTCTCTGGTAATGACATATTCATTTAACTCCTGCTCGATTACATCATCAGCAGCCTGATCTACTTTAATTACACCATTGATTTTGCGGTTAATGTCATCCGCAAACATATCTCGAATCATCATGGCTTTATCCCCCTTAATCTATGACATTGAATGCCCGATAATAATCATTTGGTGTCAATCGATTGAACAGTTTTACATGACGACCATCAAACTCACCAGGATACATAACCAAAATCGGAACATCTGAAAAATACGGTTGCAAAGCTTCCAGTAACGTATGGATTCTCATAAACGGGAACACCTCGCCCACACCTGTCAGCATCAGCACATCACCCGGTTCGTGTGGCTCATACTGGATTTTATCAATAAACTCTCCATTGCCGATTGCGGAGTTAAGCTGCTCCAGAAGATAAGCACTTCCATCAGCTTCTTCCATATCCGGAATCGCATCTGTGATGTCCATGTCATCGCAGATAGAAAGAAATATTTTATATAAATTACAAACAATCAAATGGCAATCTAAGGACTGATCAGTTTCCAGCTGATTCACAAAATGGCGGACAACCATTTCGTTCTCCGGTTCATAACAGAAAATTCTGATATTCACCTCATTGCTGAGTCCCTTGCCTTCCAGGAACTCCGGTTCCTGAATCAATGCCCGAACTTTGTCCAGGCGTTCTTTTATGTCACTCATTGACTACCTCCTAAGAAAAGCAATTAAACGCTGGCAGTATCGCCGTGTCGCCATTGCTTCTGATGGCATTCTCCAAAACAGGATGCAGCCATACTGGATTCAAATGATCTGCCTTGAGATTGTCGAGATATTCTGTTTCAACAAGCACTCTGGCAATAATCTGTTTTAACTTTGTTATTGTAGTATCGCTCCAGGAAGCTACGGTATCATTCTGCTCCTGCAAGCGCATAAAAAATGTATTCAAATCTATCTTACCAAAAGACGTGTCCCTTAATCTGTACTTCTCGCCAATGACGGTCAACATAAATTCCCAGACCAGTCGACTCTGCTTCATCAATGCATACAGACAAATCTGTTTTGCCACATCCGTCGGCTGTGAAGCAATCGCAGAAACCAGAGAATCATCTTCCAGTGCATGAAGCCGTTTGATGCAGGCTTTCGCCATGCGTGTGATAGATTTTTCCGTTGGGTACTGAAAAAGATTCTGCTCTACAATTTCTTTGACAATCGCATCATCAGAAATTCCTTCTGACATAAGCTTTGCAGTGGAACGCATTTCGTAAAAAAGAAACGGCTCTCTAGTCAAAGAAGCAATATAAGGATAAGAATGATCCATGTTCCCACACCTCCTTACTGCTCCTCTTTTTTATCAGGAACAAATTCCATGATATCTCCCACGTCACAATTCAAAGCAGAACATATCTTTGACAGAATCTCTGTACTTACATTTTCATCTTTTGATAATCGAGACATCGTTGTTGTACTAACTCCTGTCATTGCACGCAAATCTTTCTTCATCATTTCTTTATCAATCAACAATTTCCACAATTTCTTGTAACTAACTGCCATTTTTTCACCTCAATCTTATTTGCTTGAAATATCTGTTCACATGGTATTTATCACCTGTTATTTATCATCATATCATAAAAATGCGTTTCAAACAATCTAATCTATCAAAAATCGTAATTCAATTCCGAAATATCGCATTTCAAATCACGGTAAATAGTAACCCGGGTGAAATGTAGAGCGAGAGTCCCGTTTGTAACCCAAGAGTCTCTCTTTGTAAAT
>ERZ791915.2132-NODE-2132-length-13096-cov-2.933594_pt1 | contig 13096 bp, 19 predicted proteins | sample MGYA00510139_ERZ791915 | MGnify/ENA primary metagenome ERZ791915 (study PRJEB30046, sample SAMN00792117) | human gut metagenome | study: EMG produced TPA metagenomics assembly of the A metagenome-wide association study of gut microbiota in type 2... | reverse complement strand
AAATCCCCTGAAATGCCGACGAAAATGTGGCTTTCAGGGGGTTTTCATTTGTCCAAGGCTATGGTACAATATCCTTTTGTGAATCGAAATCAAGGAGGGGATAGTCCCATGGAAAAGGAAAACAAGCTGGGCACCATGCCCATTTCCAAGCTGATTATCAACATGTCCCTGCCCATTATCATCTCCATGCTGGTGCAGGCCCTGTACAACATCGTGGACAGCGTGTTCGTGTCCCGGGTGTGCGAGCAGGCGCTGACCGCCGTTTCCCTGGCGTTTCCGGCCCAGAACCTGATGATCGGTCTGGCCACCGGCACCGCTGTGGGCGTCAACGCCCTGATGGGCCGGGCCCTGGGGGCCAAGGATCAGGAGCGGGCCAACGCTGTGGCCATCAACGGCGTGTTCCTGGCGGTGGTGGGCTTTGCCATCTGCGCCGTGCTGGCGCTGCTGTTTGCCGGGCCCTTCTTCCGGTCCCAGACCCAGATCGACTACATTGTGGAAAACGGCACGGACTATCTGCTGGTCTGCTGCTGCGGCTCCCTGGGCCTGTTCTGCGAGATCATGTTCGAGCGGCTGCTGCAGGGCACCGGCCGATCCATCCTGTCCATGTATACCCAGGGTCTGGGCGCCATTGTGAACATCGTGCTGGACCCCATCTTTATCTTCGTGCTGGACATGGGCGTCACCGGCGCGGCGGTGGCCACGGTCATCGGACAGTTCTGCGGCTGTATCCTGGCCCTGATCTTCAACCTGAAGAAGAACAAGGAAATTCACCTGCAATTCCGGGGCTTCCGGCCCAACTGGCGGCTGGTGGGCAACATCTACGCCATCGGTCTGCCCAGCGTCATCATGGTGGCCATCGGCTCATGAACAAGATCCTCATCGCGTCCCCCTCCGCCAAGGAGACGGCGGCCACGGCCTTCGGCATCTACTTCAAGCTCAACAGCTTCATCTTCATGCCGGTGTTCGGCTTGAACAACGGCGTGGTGCCCATCGTGGCCTATAACTACGGGGCCCAGAACCGGCTGCGGATGGTGGAGACCATCAAGCGCAGCACCATCTACGCCTCCTGCATCATGGTGCTGGGCGTGATCATCTTCTGGGCCATTCCCGGGCCTCTGCTGAAGATCTTCGACGCCACGGACACCATGCTCCAGGTGGGCGTCCCTGCCCTGCGGATCATCTCCTTGAGCTTCTGCATGGCCGGAGCCTGCATCGCCCTGGGCAGCTCCTTCCAGGCCCTGGGCAAAGCGGTGTACTCCATGACCACCTCCATCATCCGGCAGCTGGTGTTTCTGGTGCCCATCGCCTATGTCCTGGCCCGCTACGGCCATTCCATCGGCAACGATGATCTGGTCTGGTGGAGCTATCCCCTGGCGGAGATCGCCTCCCTGCTGGTGACCCTGGTGTTCTTCCGGCGGCTGTACCGCACCCTCATCGCCCCGCTGCCTGCCAACGGCGGCGCGCCGGTCCACGACGACTCCGACGACGATCCCATCGGCGAATAACCCGAACAGTGCATCCCCCGCCTTGCCAATTGGCAGGGCGGGGGATGGTTTATTTGCCGGGCCGGGCAAAATCAAACCCCCGGAAAGCATCCGCTTTCCGGGGGTTTCTCTGTCATAACTCAACACTATAGATTTTTTATTTCTGCGGATTATCTCCTTCCCGATATGGAACTACAGCAGAAGGAACAACTTCAGACGCAGGATCAGCATGAACATGCTGATCATCAAAAAAGATATGTGCACCAAAAGCAGAAAGCACATCCCGCTTACTTACTCCCCCAAGGAAAAACGCCTCATCAATATGGACATTCCATTTTCGCAGGGTTTTGATTGCCCGTTCATGTGCTGGGGCATTTCGTGAAGTAACCAGCGCAGTCCTAATGGGGGAATTGCCCTTATCCTGAAATAGCTCTTGAATATGCGCTATGGTCAAGAGAAAGTTTGCGAACGGTCCTTTTTGCAGAGGGATATCCGCCTTAGCCCTTTCGTTTTCCATAAAAGCCTGCATTCCCTCGTGCTGATATATTCGCTCCGATTCAGATGCAAATAGGACCGCATCTCCATCAAATGCAATACGTATTTGGTCTATTTTTGCTCTCGGATCAAAATGTGAAGTCCCGGTCAGAATTTTTCCTGCTGCAACATCACTATCTATTGCTTGCTTCACATCTGGCTCAAAAGCTGAAAGAAACAAATCTGTTTTAAATGCCCTCAAATAAGGAGCAATCTCAGATCCACCAGTAAGTGCCGCCCGTGTAATATCAAGTTCGTAATCTTGGATGGAATTAAAAATACGCAAACTTGTGTTTGGGCTGTTGCGAGACATAACGATAACTTCAACTAATCGTTTTTCCTGTAATTTGTTGAGCTGCAGAAATGCTTTTACAAGCTGAAATGCAGAACCCTTTTGGAGAATATCGCTTTCGTGTTTAACTTGGTATTCTTCGTACGCTGCCAACCCCTCGTTCTCATAAATTCTATTTTCTTCCTCAAGATTAAAAAGTGCTCTCGAACTAATACCAATTACCAATGGCTCTGTCAAATCATACGGCATATTCTCCCCTCCCTTTACGCAACAATCTCTCTATGCTTTCAATTGTATTTTATCATAGCATTTATCAAAAGGCAATCTGTGCTATAGTTATGTTTTGAAAATAGGTGGCTGGTGTAATTCGATGACAGGCTTTTCATGCTCCATGTAAGAAGTTACAATGATCTCATCATGATCAGGGAGATTAGACTATGCCAAAAGAGTATCCCACCAAGTTCAAAACCGAAGTCATCCAACGCTACCGAAACGGTGAATCCATCCAATTGCTCAGTCAGGAATTGCACATTGCGCAAAGCACGATTTATCACTGGCGGAAAGAGTATTGCTCCATCAAAACAGCAAATCGCACCTATACACCAAAAGAATTTGATGAGCTTTCAAGGCGGCTGGTAAAATTAGAGCACGAAATGGAGATCATTAAACATTCTGGTTACATTGCAGATGTGCCTTTACAAAAAAGACTGTCAGCTTTAGAAAGCATCTATCGCCAACCAGATAACACTTACAGCGTCTATGAGCTCTGCGAAGCGCTGGAAGTTGCCAGAGGCACTTTTTACAACTATATCTTTCGCCGGGCGGACCACAGCAGGCGTGATCAGGAGCAGGCGCAGCTTATGCGGCTCGTGCAGCAGGCCTTTGATGACAGCGCTCAGCGATTTGGTGCTGAAAAGATCCGCATCACTCTGGCTGAGAGCGGTGTCCGGGTCAGCACCAAACGCATTGCGGCGATCATGCAGGAACTGGACCTGCACAGCATCCGCCCTGATGCCAAGAAGCAATACAAAAAGCATCAGCAGTATAAAAAGCAAAACCTGTTGAATCAACAGTTCACCGCAGACCGCCCCAACCAAATCTGGGTCAGTGACATCACATATTTTAAAATCAACGACTACTGGGTCTACTTTTGTGTCATCCTGGATCTTTTCTCCCGCAAGGTCGTCGGCTATCGGGTATCCCGCAACGCAAGCACGAACCTGGTCACCAGCACCTTCCGGTCCGCTTTTCGGGAACGCGGCGATCCCAGCGGTCTCACTTTTCACAGTGACCGCGGAAAACAGTACACCTCGGCCGCATTCACAGAACTCTTGCAGCACTGCAATGTAAAGCAGTCTTTTTCCGCTACGGCGCGGCCGCATGACAACGCAGTGGCTGAAGCATTTTTTGCTTCCTTCAAAAAAGAGGAGGCGTACCGCAGAGAGTACACCTCAGAACAAAGCTACCGCAAAAGCGTGGAGCAGTATATCCAATTTTACAATGAGCTTCGGCCTCATCGGACTTTGAAATACAAAACACCAACGGCATTCGAGGAAGCTTATTGGGCCGGTTTATGAAAAAGCTGTGTTCAAATAACGACCTTACATAAAAATATTAGTTTCGAATTTTGAGAGTTTTGGAGCAAATAAAGGAACGCGGCAAAAAGAAAAAGCCCCGATCTCTCAAGGCTTTCAAGACGTGAAGAAACCCGCTTTTCGATAAAAATGTTCGAAAAGCGGGTTTCATTCATTTTGGTACTCACCCCGAAAAATTTCTTGCCCATAATGGCTTATTATATATTTAAGATCCAAACCTAATTGGGACTCCTCACGACTCTTCCTTTTTGGCAAAACAAATTCGCTCTTTTTGCTCTGAATAATCTCGCCCACACCAATAAAGGCTTCAATTAGGAAAGCACATTTCATGTCCACAGGCATTTCAACTCTGGAAAGGCAATATAAAGCCGTATTGTGAACAATATCTAATTCCTCTTGAATCAGACACCAATTTGAAAAAAGTGTTTCGGAAAGCACCTCATCAAAATTAATCAAACGGTTATTTTCTCCAATCATAAAATCAGCAGAAAAATAATTAGGAAGCAACTTTTTCTGAATGCTTGTGGTGATTTCGACTCCATCCTGAGTAACCGATGTGATTGGATAAAACTGTCCATCCATTAGCATTATTAGACGCTTCAAATCAAAGTATAAATGATGAAGGTCGTATATGGAGGCATCCTCTACAGTATGAACCGTAATGATACGTTCACCAAATTGCTCTATGGAAATCTCTGCTAAACTATGTTGTTGGCCTATATAGGCTGTAATCGTTTTCCCGAACGGTCCACCAAGTATACCATTGTTGGGACATTCTCGAACAATGAATTCCATCTGGTCACCACCTTTAGATAGTGCGGAGTTTTCTCTTGGCTAAAAAGAAGAAAAGAGTTCTGTTTTAAATATCATACAGCAAGCTTTATGTGAATTTCTATGTTACTCCAGACATATTAACTAATCGTTTATAAATTCCTCAAATCCGCGGTATAAAGTATAGTTATACTTTGCAATTTGCGGTTGCCCTCCAAAGAGTTTGGAGGCTCCTGGATAATACGAAAAAGTAGACTTGATTTGTGCTAAGTAAGTATATGGATTATTAATGTTCCCTACTCTTTTCTCAAAAATCCCAGTCAAGATTCCGGCCCACAAGCCGGAAGACTCAATTGCGCCTTTATATAAATCAGGGAAATTACTACAATACCCCAATACATCCGCAGCTACAGTAATTACAGTTGTCAATATACCACCAAACTTAGCAACCCTTAAAATATCCATACTTTTTCTATATTCATTCGCTGCAGAATCAATTTTTTTCTTTTCATCATTAATAATTGCCTCTATCACTTCAGGAGCATCTGCTTGAGCCAGCTCATTGCGAAGAGTTTTAATGGCATTCAAAAATTGATTGCGCTCATCTTTTCGCTTTTCACGAAAACGAAGAATATCTGTGGGAGGAACATGCAAAAGATCTTGTGGAAAAATATCTGGAATCATAATCGATACTAATGCTTCGGTGCTCGGTTCAATGTATTCTTTCCCCGGTCGATAATCATCCTGAAGAGCTCCTCCGTATAAAAAGTAGGTTGATGTTGTCAACAACTCTTGATTTCTGGTCCACAAAGATAGTGAATTCTTTTTTGCAATGTGATTTGCTAAAAAGGTCATATAGAAGTTCACAGTGTGGGAGCTTGCATACAGCCAGTTTTCATCCTCGTCAATATGTTTTAGCTTGAAGAAAATATCCTGCAAGAGTTTGACATCCATTTTTGAAGAATGAATTCGGATATATTCTGTTTCATCATCCTCAATCAGCGAAAGCGCAGCTGCTTTTCTATGATTCTCATCCATAAACTTCGAAAATTCTTCACTCGCTTCTTTTGAATACGGAACAGGAGATAGTGGGATTCCAATTTCGCCGGTAGAACACAACTCTCTAATATTTCGCGGTTCATTCAATTCATATCCAGGGGGCACAATTCTATATATTTTATCCGCAAAAAGAGCTGCATTCCAGAGCCATTGATAATCTTCGTGGCGAAACTCAATTGTCGGATAATAAAGAATAGAGTTACTCATAATTCAAGTTTCCTCTCTATAATTTTAAGGAATATTTTATTGATGAATTGAATGGCTTATGCGCATCATCCGTCAATTTCTATACATGATTCAAATTGTTACTTTAGGTGCGTCCTCCCCAAAGATAACTTAATCAATAGCATCTTAAACTCTGGTGCAATCCATGAAGCAAACTCGCAAGCAATCATCGGATGAGCAAATGTTCCTCCGGCTTTACCTTGCTTAGAAACAATGCCGATTGCCTTTGTTCGGTCGATCCACAGCTTTGGTGTCAATGTAAAAGAAGCGGCTTTCTTCTTTTCTAAAAGCTCCTCATAACCGGCTTCGCTGTAATCAGGATTATTTTCCTGTTCCCACAGGTTGAGGAGGGCTAAGGTGTTTCCACTTCGCAACCAACTCTGAATCACATATCCTGGAGCATCCTCACTATGTGCTCGAGCAATCTCGGTAAGAGAAATATAACTCTCATCTTGCTTCTTGTCCTGTGATACCGAGTTCTTTCTCCGTGCAACACTTTCCAATACCTCACTCTTACTCTTGCCATAGCCAGCGAGAGCGGAGAGCGTATATTCAGCAATATCATTTTCCTTTGCGATTCGCAGTATAATTCGATCTCGTTCCTCGCAGGTGATATTATCCGCTGCCACAAGGTATTCCAACAAATTTCCAATGCCAGCTAAATCTATCATGCTGATTTTCCTTGCCACACGCCTCACCTCTTGAGGCTATTGTAGCATAACTTGTAGAAATATGAAAGATAAATCAAATCTGAATCACGGCAGGGGAAACATAGCGTGTGCCTTTCCTTGGTGTTCCTTCCTTATCGTAATCAACATTGCAGCGGGCAGACTTCTCAAACTGTGCATCCATGAACTTCTCCATGCCAATAACAGCTATGTATTTACCATTAGAAAGAAGATGATCTACCGCAGCTCGAGTCCATTTTGCTTTTCCGGTCGGAGAAGATATTTGTTTTGCATGAAGCATATCCACGACCTTTCCCAAACTTGCTCCTGCCATATAGAAATCAAAAATCATACGCACAACATTTGCTTCACTCCTATTGATTTCAAGTGTCCCGCTACTGGTCAAAGTAAAACCATATGGTATTCTCATGTTTTGCCCCTCCTAAAAAATAAGAATTCCTATGCTGCCGCCTCACCCGAGAGGCAAAACATAGGAATATAGAATATATTGTTTTCTTTTGTGCTGTCATTCTGCACAGTCGGCAAGGTTAATTGGTCTTCTTTGGTGTCAAAAATGACAAAACCCGTGTATAACTTAAGTTATACACGGGTTTTGTCTAATATGGCGCAGTGGGAGGGATTTGAATTATGGACGGGGTGTAAAATGGTGTAAGTCCTGCCACTCAAAACCGCCTGATTGCAACGGCTTTCGGGCTTTTCTGTAATATACTGTTAGCCATTATAAAAGCTGTTTGGGGTAAATGTAGGGGTATAGAACCGCATAAATCTGCGCCCAATGTCCATAGCTTCACCGCACAATTTTGTGCGCTGACTGCACAGATCCGTGCAGTCTCACCGGCAAAAACTCGATGTTGAAAATCTGGCCCGGAGCATCCGCCAATCAAATTTTGGATGGGCGGCCTGCAGGTCGTGGGAAATAACCGGCTGTCCAAACCTGGATAGTCCATCAAAGGTCGCGATTCACGACGCACTACCGCTGCGGTATGTCACCGTGATTCACCGTGGGCCACCGTGGAATCCGGAGAGTCACCGTGACAACTTGCCGCGACTCGCCGCAACTTGCGGCAGATTGCCGCAACTCGCCGCAGATTGCAGCAGATTGCGGCAAAACCCGGACAGCGCCCAGGGGAGGAACTGCGGGCGAACTGCGAGACGCATAGAAAATTACACACAGAAAGCCCCGCACAGCCGAAGCCATGCGGGGTGGTCATTATTTGGACTTCTTCGCCACATCGGCCAGGATGGCCAGCGGGAACCAGACAAACAAAAGCAGGATAAACAGCATTGCGGTACCTCCTCAAAATTACTTTATCAGGTTGCAGCCGCCGTGTCAACACCCAACTGCATAGCGAAGGCTTCAGCGGCGGTATGTACTTTCGCCGTCAGACACGGCCAGTACATTCGCTCTTGATAATTCCATGTTTTTCTAACTCCTTCCACAATCGTCTTTGTTCTTCCTGTGTGAGTGTCTGGACGGCGGCTATGAACATTTCCCGCTTGCTGCACTCATCCATTTGCTCTATCATAACACAAGTATCTGCCATTGCAAAATTTACCCCCTTAAATTTCCTTCTCCGCGTCCTTTGGCTGGCATTTGCCTGCTGCGTCTCCATACAAGTTCGCTTTCAGCATATCTATGACGCAGCGGAGTTCTGCGGCTGTCAATTTGCTGCCCAGTTCTATCACCTCGCGGGGAATCGTGTCAAAAGTTTTATCAGTCATTTCAAAAATTCCTCCTTGCTGTAGGGAGGGGGCGAGTGATATAATGACCACACGCACCCCTCCGGGGTTTGTTAAGGGCTTCTTGCATCTCAGTCTTGGCGGGCTGATGCAAGGGGCCTTTCTCATGCCACACAGAAGCGGCGGACGGTGGTTTCCTTGGTGAAACGGGCGGCCACGTCGGGAAGAGCCTTGCGCAGGGCGCTGGCATCCAGTCTGGTGCTGGTGACAGGCTTCCAGGTGATGCGATACTCCCCGGCAGCAATGGTCTCAGAATCGCCCATAGCCGCCTTTATGGCGTCCTTGATCGCTTCCGCCTCTGTTTGGGCTTCCTCAATCCGTGCTTGCAGCTGCCGCAGCTCCCGGGCCTTGGCTTCCAATTCATTGATACACATTCTCTGTTCCTCCGTTGTTCGATTTCGGAGACGGTGAGTTGAGCGGCGTCTGGAATGTATTGAAGTCTTGTGCAACGGACTGTTTCACCAGTATGTCTGCCGCCCACTTTGGGCTTGTTTGGGGCCGCTCCCCCGTTCCATGGTCTTAGTATACATCATTGCGCAATGATATTCAATTGGCAAATACGCCAATATTACGCAATGATATTTGTGCAGTATTATCATTGCGTAATATTGACGGTGGATGGTACAATGGGAATAGTGGAAAAGAAGGCCTTTGCAAGTTGATCTACAGGTGGAGGTGAAAGAGCGTGACAGCATCGAAGGCACAGCAAAAAGCACAGAATAAATGGATATCGAAAGCTTATGACCGAATAAATCTGACCGTCGTTAAAGGGCGCAGGGAAATTATTAAAGCCCACGCAGAGGCTCACGGTGAAAGCGTGAACGGTTTCATCAACCGGGCCATAGATGAAACCATGGAGCGCGACAGGAAAGCGAACACAGAAACTGCTCCAGAATAGCGTGGGGAATAGCCCGCAGTGCTCTTGATGGTTCATTCCGTCCCTCACACATTGGGCGGAGAAAACGTGTACCAGGGCGGCATAAAACGTGGAATGAGTCGGAACTGGACCGGCTCAAAAAAGAAAGCCTTGGATTACCCCTGGGCTTGACACAATTTGCGCCGCAAGAAGGGGGCGGGGGATATTGCATTCCTGGCTTGCCGCAGGTAAGCCCCTCTATTCCTGAAAAAAATAAAAGGGGGAAAAGAAATACCGCCAGATTTGGCGGCATTTCATGGAGATGATAAAAAAGAAGAAAGAAATCTACTGTCCGCTTCCCCGTTCCATCCAGAATACGGCCCGCTCCACGCTGCTTTCACCGCTGCGCCGAAAGACGGAGAGGCCGGTCCCCCGCAGTCCTGCGGCGTAGATATCCCCGTCAGGATAGGCAAAGGGCTGGAGGTTCCGGGCAATTCTCGGGTGGCGCAGCTGGCGAATCGCTGCCGCCTCGATCTGGCGGACCCGGTTTTGAGTACGTCCCGTTTCCTGGGCCGCCCTTGCCAGCGTCTGGCGCTGATAGAAGCGGCGGCGGAGAATATCCCGGCAGTCCGGCGGCAGGGACCCCAAAGCCTCCAGCATGGCTGTGTGCAGCTCATCCCACCATATAGCGTCCTCGGTGTCCGCTATCCGGTCCTCTGAGTCTGCCACGGTATCCGACAGCAGAAGATCGTCTGTGCCCGGTACAGGGTCATCCAGTGAGATGGCACCCCGCAGAGGGTCCCGCCGCTGGCGCTGGGTACGGTATCCGGTTTCCTCCGCAAAGGCCGTTTGCAGGAAGAAGCCGAACCAGGTAAGGAAGGACCCCCGGTCCCTGTTGTAGTCCTCCACGGCCTCTGCAAGGGCCAGATAGCCGCATTGGTACAGGTCCTCCCAATCTGCCCCCGGTCCCGCCGCTTGTGCGGTTCTCCGGGCCTGTTGAGCCGCGAACCGCTCCACCCGGTCCCACAGCTCCGGAAGCCGTTCCCGCTCACCGGCCTGAATCCGGACCGCCAGATCTTCGTTTGTCATGCTTCCGGTTGGTTCTGCCCTTTGGGGGTCAGCAGGACGACGTGTCCACCAGGGTCGCGCCGTTTTCGGTCAGGTCTGTGAAGTACTCGCAGTTTTCCGCCCCGTAAGCATGGACCTCCCGTACCCCGCCCGGCAGCTCCACCAGGGCCAGGAAGGACACCCGTTCCGTGGTCTTGCCCTCGTCGTAGCTGTAACGCAGGCCCTCCGGTGCGGGCATGATCTGCAAAATCTTCTCATTGTCGTACATGTTGAAATCTCCTTTCAAAATTATAGTATATGTCAATACCTCAAAAACACGTCTCCAGTCTATTTGGCTGCCCCAAAATGGGGTAAGCTTGGCCCATTTCTTGCCCCATTTTGGGGTAAGGAAGCGCTTAAAATCCTCTTCCCTTGCCCCATTTTGGGGCAGCCAGTGAGAAAATCATGCGCTGTCCCTTGCCCCATTTTGGGGCAGATATACTATATATAGCCAGGGGATACGGCGTTAGGTGCGGGCATTCTCTCGCCACACCAGACAGAAGCTGTATTCGTTGGGCTGCCGCAGATTTGCCATGCTCTGAACGCTGATAAACCCCTTATTCTGCAGCTCTGCCACCTGCCGGGTCAAAGAATTTCTCGCAATACCGTACTTCTCAGCGGCGGATTTTGGAAAAACAAATTCGCGCTTTCCGCCGCTCTCCATTGTCATGCACAGGTATAGAAACCGCGCCCCTGCCGTCAACGCCTGGAACTCCTTGGACAAGAGCAGACTGTTTCCAACCTGTATAAACCGCCCTTCCTTGCAATCGAGCCGCGCAGACAGCCAAGGCTTGATTGTGTCCCGACCGCGTCTCCGGCTGCCCATTCGTTACCATCCCTCTATCTGCTCCTGACCGATCATTCTTCGCAGGGTCTCGCCGCAGGCGTTGCGGGTGCGGCTGATGGCACGGATGCGCCGGTCTATGCTGGAAATGTAGTGCGCCAGCTCCCCAGCGTCGACAGGCAGAAAGTACCCCCGATGGTCACCGGACGTGACTGCACAGATAGGACTTCCGGCCTGCCGTTCCCGCTCAATCTGCTGGGTCAGCTCCCGGCGGTCCTTGTACCCCAGCATATTCACCAGGGTCAAGGAGTCAACGGCGCTTGCAGCTCCGTGGGGTAAAATGGCTGAAACGGCTTGCTTTCGCCGTGGGGGTATGCTATCATTTGTGGCGGGAGCTGTGGCCTGCAAACCTGTTCCCGCCGCCTCTGCTGGTGCTGTAACACCGGCAGGGGCATTTTCAATTTTTGGCAGCATAGTTGCCCTCCTGCTCCTGCACCCAGGCTTCCAGGCCGGGCCGGGATACGACCGTTCGCCCGCCGATACGGAATGCGGGAAAGCCTTCTCGGCGAATCAGGTTATAAACCGTGGGCCGGGATACGCCCAGCGCGGCGGCGGTTTCGGGGATAGACAAGGTCAGCTTGTCCGTGGTAGCGATTGTGTTCAAATATTATACCTCCTATTCTGAAATTCTGTGTGTGGCCGTTTCATCCTGGCCGGACTGTCTGCCTGGTGGAACCATGGCCTCTCCCTCCTTTCTTGAATACCGCTTCACATTGTACCACGCCGGAAACGTGGTTTGAGGCCATTTTTCAACGGTTGCCCTCATTTTACACCTCCCTAAACTGAAAGTCTTTACTTATTCTAAATTAAAGGGCTGTAATATGCGGGAAAATTCCGGAAAAATTTATCTGTATGAGTATATATTACCCTTGACCTGGTCCGGTGGCTATGCTATGATAGCACTATAAATAATAAATAATTCACGGAGATATTATTATGAATGATGTTTATAAGTACGAACGACGAAAGGAGAAAATCGGTGTCAGGATACGTCAAGAGCGGAGGAAACTCCCGGGGAGGGTTTCTCAGGAGGCGCTTGGGGAGAGACTGGCACAGGTGATTCCAACTCGTGACAACATAAAACAGTCAACGGTAGCCTCATGGGAGAGTGGGCGAACGCTCCCGCCGCTGGATGCACTTATTGCCATGTCAGAGGTATTCGGCTGTGATATCGGTTATCTGCTGGGGGACTTCGAGCGCCGTTTCAGAGATGTTCAGGACATTTGCGAACGAACGGGGTTGAGTGAACGCACTGTTGATAGCCTTATCCGCATGTATCAGGATAACCCGCAATATCCCTGGCCCCGATCTATGGGTGGAACACACCAGGTGTATTCCAGTGCTGTGCGGTTTATTATTGATTACACTGTCGAGAAAAGCACTCAAATTAATAGGCTCGCCTATAATTATGCAATTGCTGAAGTAAAGGCGGAAAAATCAAAGGAGAAAAGCAGGGACACAATAATTAGCCAGCTCGCTGATAGCAGCGCAGGGCTCACGTTGCCAGCGGAAGATGCAGCGACTTTTTATCGCAGCCAAATCGAGAATATTTTTTCACAAAGAAAGATCGCTCAGATGCTGTCCCACTATGTTGATGATTGCCGGGACACATTTCTGAAAGACGAGTCATTTTTGAGGTACTACTATTCCGAGGAGCAGGCACAGAAAAGAAAACAAGAACGGCTTTTATATCTTCGCTCAGAGGAACATTACAAGGATTTGGAGAATTTATTATCGCAATACCCTGCTGCTGATCTGCTGAAAGAGATTGAAAATGCAACCAGTTTCATTCCCGAGCCGGAGCGGACTCTGTTTTACAATAGATTGGTGGAAAGATTTCAGTCAAAGGAGGCGGAACACGATGCCGCGAAAGAGTAATACCCGGGCGGCTTCTGGGGCA
>ERZ791915.2131-NODE-2131-length-13113-cov-3.501149_pt1 | contig 13113 bp, 9 predicted proteins | sample MGYA00510139_ERZ791915 | MGnify/ENA primary metagenome ERZ791915 (study PRJEB30046, sample SAMN00792117) | human gut metagenome | study: EMG produced TPA metagenomics assembly of the A metagenome-wide association study of gut microbiota in type 2... | reverse complement strand
TTTGGTCTGCAAAGTAAGCATTTTTTTTTGGATATTTCAAACTTAATTTTTTAATAATTTCAAGTGCCTTGGAATATCGATGCTGTTTGACGTATATTTTGGCCAATGTTTCGGTGAAACAGCTATCATCTTCATCTTCTTCATGATGCGTCTCGCTCTCTTCCTCTTCGGAGATAGCTTTATTTTCATCTGCCGGTTGCAAACGGATGGATGTTTCTTCTTCACTTCTTTCGATAAAGCCGTCAATCAATTCATGACCGCGAAGTTTGGGAGTTTCTTCCAGTTCCGGTGTATCGTCTTCTTGCAGCAAATAGGTGGTATAGTCCGTTGCATAGTCCAGGCTTGTCTGGGCTGAAACCTCTTCGGGAACGGTGGCCAGAAAAGCATCGATCAGGGAAAGCGTACGATCGAGGCTGGGCTCTTCCTCTAAAACTTCTGTTTCGGGAAGTGCGTTCTTTTTCCGAGGTTTCAAAATATATCGTTCACCCTCAATCAGATAAAACAGCTTCCGGCGATCAGCCACATGCAATATGGCTTTACGAAGCTCGGCACCGAAAGAGATATCGTGCAACAAATATAGATTTTTAAGATAGAGTAATCGCAGTGACTGAAAATAAGGATAGCGTGTGACAAGCGTTCGCAACTCGTACAAAGTATCTTTATTCAGCGTTTCCGGATGCTGAATCCATTGTTGTAAGTTAGCAGAAATCATTCTAATTACCAGTTTGCTACCGTTGCGTTAAATATTTGATCTGTAATCTCTTTGGTCATCTCCGCAATCAGTCCGTCCTGAACGGCTGTCAGCAACTCCCTCGAATCATAGACACGGAAGGCCGAGAACTGTTGCTCGAAGTCCTGTTCATGATTCGTATTGTTCACAAAACGAACATTCACTGTGATGGTCAGCTTGGTTTCAGAAGAGTATCCGTCGGCCGAAACAGCCTGGTTATACTGGTTGTATCCGGTAATCTCTCCATCAATCTCGAGGTCGGCATTATTATTCACCAGTTTCAGACGGGTCTGACGAAGGAAAATGTCTTTCAGATCCTCGTTGAACTTAGTGCCTAACGGTGCATAAACATAGTCCGACTTAATAGGAAAGTCGGCAATAGAGATAGTTTTTACCTTATCGTAATTGATATTACCACCATTAAACTTATAAGAAACAGTACACGAAATTCCTACTACCAGTGTGAAAACCAGCAGTGAAATTCGCATTATCTTTTTATTCCAATCCATATTCTTTTATTTTTCGGTAAAGGGTACGCTCGGATATATTAAGATCCTTTGCCGCGCTTTTTCGCTTGCCATGATGCTTTTCAAGGGCTTTGCGTATCATTTCTTTCTCGACTTCGTCCAACGAAAGCGACTCTTCCACATACTCTTCGGTATCTTGTATGTCATCGTCATCGGGACAATTGGGCTTGACCGGATGAATGATGGCAGGCACTGAGGGTGTAGGGGCTACTACCGGAGCCGGCGTATAAAACGTACCAACATTGGAGGTTACCGCTCCGCGCTCAGACATGATTTCGTGTACAAGCTTTTTCAGTTCGGTCACATCTTGTCGCATGTCAAAAAGGACTTGATATAAGATTTCACGTTCACTTTCGAAGCTCTTCCCTGTCTTTACACCGAACAGGGCAGGCAATCGCTGCGTACTCTGGGCAGGCAGATAAGATTGCAAGATAGGGGCATTAATCTCACGGTTGGCCTCAATTATAGAGATTTGCTCCGTGATATTCTTCAACTGACGCACATTACCCGGCCAGGAATAAGACAGCAAAACCCGTTTAGCATCTTCGGTCAGCTGTATGGCGGGCATACGATACTTCTCTGCAAAGTCACTTGCAAACTTACGGAACAGTAACAGTACATCTTCTCCACGCTCCCGCAAAGGAGGGATCTGGATGGGCACCGTGTTGAGACGATAGTATAAATCCTCACGGAAACGTCCCTCTGCAATGGCCTGGGTCAAATTGACATTGGTAGCAGCCACAATGCGGACATCCGTTTTCTGTACTTTGGAGGAGCCTACTTTTATAAACTCCCCACTCTCGAGTACACGAAGCAAACGTGCCTGCGTGGGCAAAGGCAATTCTCCGACTTCATCCAGAAAAATAGTTCCGCCGTCGGCTTCACCAAAATAGCCCTTTCGCTCACCGATGGCTCCCGTAAAAGCCCCTTTTTCATGACCGAACAGTTCCGAATCGATGGTTCCTTCAGGAATAGCACCACAGTTGACAGCAATATACTGTCCATGCTTTCGGCGACTGTATTGGTGAATGATCTGAGGAAAACTTTCCTTACCGACACCACTCTCTCCGGTTATTAGCACGGACAAATCGGTAGGTGCCACCTGTATGGCAACATCTATCGCACGCGTCAAAGCTTCAGTGTTACCAATAATACCGAACCTTAGTTTTACCTGTTGTATTTCCGCTTTTGTCATATTCGCACTAAACTCCCTTCCTGATTAAATATCATCATCTACTGTATCGAGCTTCAGTTTATCACTGTCGTCTCGTTTTTCGTAATATTGTTTACGTAACGGATTGGCATGTGCTTCCTTCTCACGTTGGCGATTACGGAATACGTCGATCGCTACATAAATAGCCTGACGGAATGAATCTTCGCAGGCAACGCCTTTTCCTGCAATATCATAGGCTGTGCCATGCGCGGGAGAAGTGCGTATCACCGGCAAACCCGCCGTGTAGTTCACACCTTCATCCATGGCCAATGCCTTGAAAGGAGCCAATCCCTGATCGTGATACATGGCCAGTACTCCGTCAAAATGGGTGAAATTGCCCGATCCCATAAATCCGTCAGCCGGATAAGGGCCATAGCACAAGATTCCCTTGGCAGCCATTTCCTGAATAGCAGGAGAAATGATTTCCTGTTCTTCTGTACCGAGCAATCCGTCGTCTCCGGCATGCGGATTCAGTGCCAACACTGCGATGCGCGGTGCACCAATCCCGAAATCCTGTTTCAACGACCGGTTGAATATGGCAAGTTTCTCCTGAATCAGTTCCTTGGTTATTGAAGAGGCTATCTCGCGAACCGGAATATGTCCTGTTACCAAAGCTACCCGGAAATCCTCTTTCATCAGGATCATCAGTGATTTTGAACCATTCCCCAGACGTTGTTCGATGTATTCCGTATGTCCGGGAAAAGCAAATCCTTCGGACTGAATCGTATGCTTATTGATAGGAGCCGTCACTATGACATCGATCAAGCCTTCCCTGAACTCCTCTATCGCCTTCTCAAGTGCTCCCAAAGCTGCTTTACCGGCTTCCGGATCGGGTTTTGAGAACTCTACTTTCACCTCGTCATCCGTACAGTTGACCACGCTCAGGCGATTGTGGACAGCTTCTGCAGCGGTATTGACAATACTGAAGTTAGTAGGCAAATCGAGCGACTTGCGGTGATATGCAGCCACTTTCGGAGAGCCGTAAATGACCGGTGTACAGAGTTCCAACATGACGGGGTCGGCAAACGTTTTTAAAATGACTTCGTATCCTACCCCGTTTATGTCTCCCTGAGTGATGCCAATTTTTATTTTGTTATCTTCCATTTTGTTATTTGTTAGTTTTCTCCTCCTGCTCTATGCCCATCGGAATCTGTTCCTGCGCCTTCTCGGTAGGAAGTTGCAAAGTATACAGAGATGCTTCCAATCGGCGCATCAGGTCACGTTTCATTTTATCGGGTGAGTAAATAAATACTTCTGTAGTGATAATACGGTGGCTGGCTTTATCCAGACGGGTGTGCGAAACAAACGGGCCACCCATGAAATCGCCCTTTATGCGCCACAGTCCGCGTGCTTCCATTGTGTAATCTCCATGAATATCAATCGGACGAACCTCTACGGTAGACGAATCAGTCGCCATGTACATACCCTCTTTGGCACCCGGAATATTAGCCTTCATCACTGAATCGCGCTTATGGATAAAGAACTCTTTCGTAAAGGTATCCTTATCTGTATACGGGTAAGAGTAGATTACAAAGTTCTGGTCTCCGGTAGCGGCATTAGTACCTGCCCAGAAAAAGTCTTCTCCTGTCTTCGAACTGCTCAGTTCGGCCGGAAGCCAGATATCACTGTTGAACATACTACCTACTTTCGTTGAAATATAGTCATTATGATTTTTCTCCAGGAAAGAGATCTGACGGTTCATTTCGGCACGGGTAAAGAAGTCTATAATCGGCTGTTTGTTCTCTTCGACAAACTTCTCAAACGATGCCTCGTCCGGAGCCTGAATAGTCAAAATCATCTGGGGAGATGCATATACATCCTTGGCATACTTGAATTTAGGTTGGGTATAAATGTCCTGTATATCTACGATAATAATGTTGCGCACCAACTTCAGGATGGCATCAAAATCTTTGGGAGAAGTAGACATGATCCTGAACGAACGTTCCGATTGCGGAAGTCCGGGCACATCTGTATCAAGCACATTGTACAAAGCTCTACCGGCAGGACGCTCCCACACAGGCTTCTCAACCACAACGAGGACTTCATAAGCACGTCCGCTGGAAGTTGGAGTAAACACACTCTTCTTGCCGCTTTTACAAGAAAACAACACTACTGCTACAAGAGCCATACTGAGGTAAAACAGGTACTTTTTCATATGCATCAATTTTAATGTTTTCACAAATCTACGAAATGGTCGTATACTTTCATCCAATGTGCTGATAATTTATATTAATTCTTGTTACTCTCCTCCTGTTTAGCCGTCGATAACATCCCGCAAGCGGCAAAAATATCTTCTCCCCGGGAAGCTCGAATGGTAGTGAACAGTCCATGTGAGGTCAGGTAGTCACGAAATGACGTCATAGTCTCCATACCGGCACCCTCGAGGTCTACCCCGGGAATGGCATGAAACCGGATTAAGTTCACCCGGCAGTCAAGCCCACGCAGCAATTTCAACAGCTCTTTAGCATAAATCAGCGAATCATTGACGCCCTTAAAAACAATGTATTCAAACGAAAGTCTGCGCTGTTTACTAAAATCATAGTTTTTTAACAGATCGACCATTTCTTTAATCGAGAAAGCCCTTTCGGCCGGCATCAGCTCAGAACGTTGTGAAGGAAAAGGAGAATGCAGGCTGATAGCCAGATGGCATTCGCTTTCTTCAATAAAGCGTTGAAGCCCTTTCCGCAATCCTACAGACGACAAAGTAATGCGCTTAGGGCTCCATCCGTATCCATACGAAGCAGTCAGGATATGCAGCGCTTTTAATACTTCATCCAAATTATCGAGAGGCTCGCCCATCCCCATCATCACGACATTAGTCAACTTATCCCGCTCCGGCAATGCTGCGATTTGATTCAAGATCTGATTGGCTGTCAGACTTGCGGTAAATCCTTGTTTACCCGTCATGCAGAACTTACAGTTCATTTTACAGCCTACCTGAGAAGACACGCACAATGTCGCCCGATCCTCGTCCGGAATATACACCGCTTCAACAAAATGATTGTCACTCACCTGATAAAGATACTTCACCGTACCATCTACGGAACGCATCTCATCCACAGGCGCGGATATCCCCAAATCATACTCTCCTTTGAGCAACTCTCTATGCTTCAACGACAGATTGGTCATTTCATCAATAGAAGTCACTTTTTTATCGTATAACCAGGAAGCGATCTGTTTGGCTGCAAAAGCAGGCATCCCCAAATCTTTGGTGACAGATTGCAATTCGGTAAGGGTCATTCCTAAAAGCGGATATTTGGGCATATTTACTACAAATATTTATTTATTCATGCAAATGTAAGGAATAAAAGTCGATTTTAAAAAAGAGAAGGGACAAAAGTTAATGGGAAGAGGGAAAGAGATAGCAAAAAGAAAGGCTGTTCCGTACGGAACAGCCTTTCGTATATTAAAACGACATTATCTAAAAAACAAATCCGTTTTTAGAAGAACAGGTATCGTTTATCTTTTACATCGCCTTTCAGATAAAGATCGTTCATAAAACGACTTGCCAGACGGGCATGCATGTTTTCCAATGTAGCCTCTTCTGATTGGGCATCGAATGTTTCGTTCAGCTTATCTTTGGCATATACCTGCAACACAAACACACCGCCATTACCCTTGATAGGAGCGCTCAGCTTATTGATATCCGAAACCGAAGCGTATGCGCCTACCAGCGGCTCACTACTACGCAAAGCGGCTACATAAGCAGGCGCTGCAAATGTTACGTGTTTTACAGAATCACTTACTGCATTGGCCATCGATGTGTACTGGGCAATTGTAGTTGCATTGGCAGCCTTCATGTCGGCCATGATCTTCTCAGCTTTCTTATCACGAATGATTTCAGCTCTCAACTGATCCTGAACCTGGGCCAAAGGACGATAACCTTCTTCGATCACGCTAACCAAGCCAACAACCAACATGCGGTCGCTTTCGCCACATTCATATAAGCCGGAAACTTCACCCGGTTTTGCAGCAAAGGCCCATTTCAGTGCTTCTTTAGTCCCTCTGATACCACCGATTCCGTGTTCTGAGCTATACAGATCATTTCTTTCGAGCAATTTATAGCCTGATTCTTCAGCATTGGCCGCAACCTTGTCTACTGTCGGATTAGCTGCAATAAACTGGCTGAATTCATTATAAGCTTTATTATAAGTTTCTTTGCTGAACTCAACCGCACGCTTGATAACGGCAACTTTATATTTATCTTTCACAGCTTTCTTATCAGTCACCTGCAAAATGATATTGCCTTGTCCCAATGCTACGTTAGAGAGTTCGTTTACTCCCAGATTGTTGATAGTGCTGATAAATTTCAAGTTATCGCCATCAACCTGTGCATTTTCGTAGTTAGCAGACGAAATCCAGTTGGATTCACCTGTTTGTCCGTACTTCTTAGCCAAAGCTGTAAAGTCGGCTCCACCCTTAATAGCAGTATAGATGCTGTCAGCCAAAGCCTTTGTTTTAGCAGCGTCTTCTGTGTAAACCTGAATCTGACGGAACTGTACAGAATCGGCAGCAGCCACTTTAGACAATACCTTGAACGAATTGATAGTATTGTCGCCTGCATTGTAGTAAGGGCCATATACTTGTCCAATCGAAGCTGAATCCATGCGTGCAACTACATCTGACGGGAAAGCTTTCTTGGTATAGTACAAATCAACATACGGATATTCCGATCCGGTAGAACGGATGAAAGTAGTATAATCACCATTGGCAGTAGCCAGTTGGTTTGTATAATCAGTCACTTCTTGCTGGATAGCAGCTCTGTCTTCTGCACTGGCTGTCACCTGTACATCGATGTATTTGATGTTGCGTGTTTCGACATATTGTTTGAACTGTTCTTTCTTCTTGTTATAGAGATCTTTCAGTTCAGACTCTTTCACTGTGATAGTAGAGTCTACAATAGATGAATAAGGAACAGCAGCCAACAGAACATCCGACTGGTTTACTCTTGCGTCGAATGCATCCTGTGCTTCAACCGGATTAGAGAAAAGAGCTTTAGTCACCAGTGCCTGGTATTTTTCCGCCAAACGGCTCTGGATCAGTGTCTTTTCTACAAATGACCAAAGTTTGTGCATTCCTTCATAGTATTCCACATATTGAGACGGCATCTTGGTCTTGTCCATTTTAGAGTAGTCAGCCAAGAATTTCTTCAACATATCTTTATCGAAAGCGCCTGTTTGAGGATTGCGGAACGGAGTCTGCTGCAGCAACGGATTCACACCTTCGTTAATGATTGATTGAATTTCAGCCTTCGAAACAGTAATACCGAGCTTCTTCGCTTCTTTTTCAATCAGTTTATTGTTCACATAGCTACGCCATACTTCGTCTTTCACCTGATTGGTCTGTTCATCATTCAATGAACTCATTCCGCTTGAGAACTTGATAACTTCGGTATATTCTTCTACCATGTTCTGGTAGTCCTGAGCAGAAAGAGTTTCTCCATTGACTTCGCCTACATCATGCGATTGGTGTGGCTGGAGAACTTTCCAGGCATCGCCCGCAATGAAAGCAAACAAAGCCAAACCAATAACGATCACCAACAGGGGTCCTTTGGATCTAATGTTTTGTAATGTTGCCATTTTGATTAATACGATTTATTTGTTATTATTATTTTCTTCATCTTTGGTTTTAGCGCACGAAGATACAAAAAATGCTAATATGCATCTATTTATTAGCTAAAAAATTACAGCTATCGATCATTATTCCATTACTTTCAGTCGAACAAGTTCGATTTTCGTTGCTGTAACCTTAATTATCTTAAACTGATATTTACCGACAGAGACCAATTCGTGCAATTTCGGAAAGCTCTGGTATTGATTCAAAATTAATCCTCCCACCGTTAGATAGTCATCGGATTCGGGAAGCTCCAAATTAAAAGTTTCGTTTACTTTTTCTATTTCCAAACGGGCCGAAAGCACGTATTCATGCTCACCGATCTGCTTACAAATATAGGAAGTGTTGTCGTGTTCGTCTTCGATGTCACCGAAAATTTCTTCAACAAGGTCTTCAAGGCTGACAATGCCCGAAGTTCCTCCAAATTCATCCACTACCACGGCAATGGTCTTTTTCTGTTGCATAAACAGCTTCATCAGTTTATGGGCCGCCATCGTTTCAGGCACAATGGGAACTTCTTTCACATGATCGCGCCAATCTTTCGGGCTACGAAACATTTCGGACGAATGAATGTATCCCACCACATTGTCTATATTACCATCATAGACAATTATTTTTGATATACCGGACTCAACAAACCGGCCTTTAAGTTCTTCAAGGGATGTATCCAGCGCAACAGCTACCACTTCTGTCCGTGGAACAATACAGTCGCGTATCTTGACCGCCGAGAAGTCGAGTGCATTCTGAAAGATTTTCACTTCCGTATCCAGAGTTTCCTCACTTTCGGCATTGTCTATACTCGACTGGACAAAGTAATCCAGATCTACCTTACCAAAGGCTTTCGCAGAGGCTTCCTTGTTCACTTTCATCCCAAACAGGCGAAGAAAGAGGTAAGAGACTCCCGACGAAAATTTAGATATAGGATAGAGAACAACATAACAGATGAAAAGAGGAACTGCACAGACATTCAGGGCCAGATTGGGATTGATCTTAAAAAGCGTTTTGGGCAGAAACTCTCCTGTCACCAAGATGATCAGTGTGGAGATCACGGTCTGTACCAATACCATTACAAAATGATTGGTGATCCATCCGGCCAGCAAATTGTCGCCGATAATCTGTGCCATCAATATACCATAGATAACCAGAGCGATGTTATTCCCGACCAGCATGGTCGAAATAAAATCATTGGGATTCCGGAAGAATAGCGAAAGGATACGCGATGATACCCCTCCTTTCCGGTCCATTTCAAAACGAAGTTTGTCTACCGAAACAAAAGCAATCTCCATTCCCGAAAAGAAAGCAGAAAATGCCATCGTAATCAACAGGTAAATAATGATGCTCATAGTTAGTTTACAGAATCTGTTTTTGCCTTTTCGGCATCTTCATCGATATATACTATACCGGATATGTTATGAACAACCGGCTTCATAAACTGATCGTCTGACTCAAAGCCATATCCGGTCATAATCTGATCCGGTTTTTCCATCCGGACAAACTTATCGGTATACACTTTCTTGGTGGCTTCATTCCAATATAACAACTCGGTGGTCACATGATCGCCCTTCAGACTCTTAATATCTACATTTCCAATAAGTTTCCAAAGCCGGTCACGATCATAATAATAAGCCGTATCCGCCTTTATACTCGCATCTATATGAAAGAGTGAATCGAACTGTTCCAGATAAATGCCCTTCTCAAAAGCCCAATACGAGGGTTTCTTCTTATCAAAGATCAACCATTCTTCAGTGTTGACCCGGTAACGTGTGACACCGGAATCGGATATAAGGGTCGTTACCCCCCGTGTATCCATAACAGGCAGTGAATCCCGCTCGGTAATAGCATCGGCCATCGCCTTATTTCTCCCGCCACAGGAAGAAAATAAAAGAAGCATAACAATCGCCCCGAAGACAATTGTTATGCTCAAACTTTTATTTAATAAACTGTTACTTTGTTGTCGCAACATAGATTTATCTGATCGTTGTAGAATCTCCAATCCAACCACCGATAGTGATGCGGTCGCCGGCTTTGTAGCCCAACATAAACAAGTCTTTAGCCTGCGGAGTATAAGCGGAATATCTGCTGATCATTTTGTTAACTTCTTCTGTTACACTCGGATCTACAGATTTAGCTTTCTGCAATTTGTCGATAACAGCAAAATAAGTACACTTGTTCAAAGCCGATTCATCACTCCAGTTAGGACTCATAGCATACAAGTTGGCGATAAGGATATAAGGAGCACCATAGTTTTCATTGAAGCTGATTGCTTTCTGAGCATAAGATCTTGCCTGAGACAATTTCTTGGCAGTAGTCAAAACACTGGCAGCAGCATAAGCCTTTTCTGCTTTCTTTGCATTGTCTGTCTCGAGGTTGATCGCTTCGTCAAAGAACTTCACAGAACCATCGATATCCCCTTTCTTATAGGCCTGGTATGCACATCCGGTAGCAGCCTCAGCCGAAGGCTCAATCTTGTATACATAGAATGAAGCCTGCTGATAAGCGTCGCTATCCGTACACTTCATCATCTTCATAATGCTGATGACTTTCTTCAAATAATTCAAATCAGTCTGATTGGCTTCTACTTTAGGTCCATAGATACCTTGCAGTGATTCGCAATCGGCAGTACCGCTGTTAATGAACAGAGCTACCAGATTATCTTTGATACCTCCGAAAGCTTTCTTCACACTCTCTTTATCAGCAGCAGCTATGGCATCGTCTGCATATTCGGATGCAGCCAGATAGTCCTGAATAAACTGCTCTTTGTGAGCCGGATCTTCCTTCAGTTTATCGTGAGACATCTGCAAGAAGTAGAACAATGTAGCAGCTGCAGACTCAGCTTTCGCAGCGTCCACCGATTTTTTCAACCATTCATAAGCTTGATTTACATCCACCTTCGGAGCAAATGCAATATAATCGACAGCTTTAATGCCCAGTGCTTCATCTTCCGACGATACTTTTACACCTTTTCCCAAGAATTCCTGAGTATACTTCATACGCAAATCGTGCGTATTCATCAACTCATCAAAATACTTTTTGTATTCTGCAGAGTTTCTGTCTTTGATCTGCCCCAGCAACCCTTTCAGAATTTTATAACCGTCTGTGAAGGTATAGAAACGAAGAGTCGGGCAGTTCTCCAAAACAGCTTTCCACGGAGTATAAGCATCTTTAAAGTTACCAGCTTTCACTGCTTCGTGAGAAATACTACTGTTCGAATTACAATTAGCGTCGTCCTGTGCTACCACAGTTGTTGCTCCCGCCGAAAGAAACAACACAGCCACAAGCGTTTTAATTTTCATTGTATCTAAATTTTAGTTGTTATATAATACCGTCTATTCTCTCTATTATTTAACTTTACGTTTGAAGAACCAGCCTTCATTGAACGTGATTCCAATGCTCAAACGCAATGTATTTTCATCTACCATACCGGCTTTCAGACCATGTACTTTAATATATTGAGCCGAAACGTTGATTAGCGAGCGTGAACCCGGAAGAGGTAATCCCAAACCGGCCGTTACCCCATACTCACGAGAGGCTCTCTCCCCTCCTATTTTATAATAAGGTTCCGAATAATATCCTCCGACGCGGTATTTGATATGCGCCAGATAACTACGCGAGAAACGACTCGGCATATACTCGGCACCCACTGAAATTTTCATCGCATCACAAAAAGCATTCGGCTGATTCATATAGGTCACGTCGCCCCACTTCTGCAAATTAAAATCAGCTCCCACGATCAGACGTTTGTCATACTCGTACGTAAGTCCCACCCCAAAGCTATTGGGCATTCCAAAGGTAGCCACCGTATCGACCGTATTCGTAGTGACGGCCTGCGTGCTGTTGGAGTTCGTAAGCGTCGATCTTTGTACATAAGCTTCGTTATGCAAATCTTTTTTAGGCGAGAACACTACACCTAATGTAACCGCATGCTTCCTACCCAGCTGCTGTGTGTATTGCGCGCCGAAGTCCAGCTTATAATCGCGCACGGACAAATAGTCTACATGCTGAAAAGCGAAAGCGTTGTCATTATAAGGAAAAGTAATACGTGCCTGACGCGTGATCTCCCCCCAGAAGTACGATACGTTGGCACCGACTGAAAGGTTTTTCAGCACCTTTACTCCCAGACCTACGTAAAGCTGATGCAAGCCTCCGTCTCCGGCAAATGAAGTGACGCTCCGCGCTTCTTCCGATGCAACATCGTTGTTCGCCTTGGCCATATTATAGCCTACACTCGAGTAGGGCAGCAGACCGATACTCATGGCCACGCGCTGGTGTAAACGAAACTGCATCGCTATGTAGTCAAAACTTGAATTTTTCGCATTCAACTTGGTGCCTTCACTACTAAAGTTTGTATTTTGCATCGAAAACCCTCCGTCAAAAAGAAAGGTCAACGAATCAATAGCCGTATAAGAAGCAGGATTCAACGGATTGATATGTGATCCATCGCGCAATCCGTAAGCGATCCCTCCCATTGCTTTACTGTTTGCAAATGACTGATCAGCCAACTGACCATAGCCATATCGTGTATAAGGAGAGTTTGTATTATTTTGAGCGATTGCCACTCCAGGTAATAATATCGTGAGCAGAAGCGCACAAAGTGTCTGTTTATATCCTACCATTATTATAGTTTAATATTCTATTTAATCCTTTCAACACTAAAAATCTATCTGCAAAGATGACACTTTTTAATTTCGTATCAAAAGAAAAATCATCTCCGCCCGTTAAAAAAACCAAAAGTTCAGGATATTTATGCTTCATAGCCGTAATATACCCTGTAATTTCGTATTCTATCCCTTTCTTTACACCTGCACGAATAGCAGTTTCAGTATCTTTTCCCATATCCGGCATGCGTCCTTCGGCATGAACCAACGGCAAACGTCCGGTAAATTGATGGAGTGCTTTCAGCCGCATCCAGAGTCCGGGCGAAATATTGCCCCCATGATACTGTCCCAAAGAATCAACAAATTCGTAAGTGATGCAAGTACCCGCATCAATCACCAAAATGTCTTTACCCGGGAACTGATCATGGGCCGCCA
>ERZ791915.2129-NODE-2129-length-13123-cov-2.418350_pt1 | contig 13123 bp, 9 predicted proteins | sample MGYA00510139_ERZ791915 | MGnify/ENA primary metagenome ERZ791915 (study PRJEB30046, sample SAMN00792117) | human gut metagenome | study: EMG produced TPA metagenomics assembly of the A metagenome-wide association study of gut microbiota in type 2... | reverse complement strand
AACCGCCGCTTGCGGCGGCTCTTGGCGCGGAGATCCGCCGGAGCGGTGCTTGAGCCGTTAGGCGGGAATTGTGCGGTGTTGCCTTAAGCATCTTTCTTTTCTTCCATTCGGCCAATGCCGATTGAGGATACAGTACCACACCTGTTTATGCTGCGTCAACGGCCTTCGGAATTTGGCACAAAAGGCCGAAGGCCATTACCTATAAACCGATAAAAAGCGCTGCATCGGTTGTTTTGGCTGACGAGGCGCTTCGCTTTGCATTCCGGCAGGATTGCTGGTATAATAAATATATCCCATCGGGCCGCCTGTGCGGCCAGGAAAGGTCCCCTCTATGGAAACACCTCACCAGGGCACAGCCCTGTTTCATCTGCCCGGTCTGTTTGAATTTTATGACCTGTATGCGGCGTTTTTGCCGCTTTATCGTGCGCACCGGGAGTATTTTTACGACTGGTGCGCCATCGGCTCGATCTACGGCGCACCGTCTGACTGCTTATGGGCAGGTGGACGGGTCGAGTACAGTGACCGCACCCCGCATGAGGTGCTGGCGCTGACGCGTGAATACGGCATCTCGGCGCGGCTGACACTCAGCAATTCATTACTGCGCCCGGAGCATCTCACAGACCCGGACTGCAATGCGCTCTGCCGACTGTTTCAGGAACAAAATGACCCGCAAAACGGCGCCATCGTTCATGCTGAGCTGCTGACGCAGTACCTGAAAAAGAACTATCCATCGCTGTATCTTGTATCCTCAACCACAAAAGTGCTGACAGACTTCAACGATTTGCAGCGGGAGCTGGCACGGCCCGAGTTTCGCTATGTCGTGCCGGATTTCCGGCTGAACCGAGCATTTGACCGACTTGCAGCGCTGCCCCAGTCCCAGAAGGACAAGGTGGAATTCCTCTGCAATGAGTGCTGCTGGTTCGGATGCACGGAACGCAGAGCCTGCTATGAGGCCGTCAGCCGCAAAAATCTAGGTCTGCCCGGCCCGGAGCATTACTGCAGCGCCCCCGGCGCAGCGGATGGGTATCGCTTCTCCCGGGCGATGGCGAACCCCGGCTTTATCGGCATCAAGGCCATCCGGGATACCTACCTGCCGAGGGGCTTCACCCAATTCAAGATCGAGGGGCGCGGCCTTGGCAGTGCGCTGATCCTTGAATTTTTGCTTCACTACCTGACCAAGCCGGAATATCAGCTGGCTGTCCGCGAGGAGTTGTATCTGGATACCATGCTGGACCTTTTCTGACCGACTTTGTGTCGGGCCGGGTGAAGCTGTTTGCATTTTCTGCGTTGTAAGGCTACTGTTACCCCAGTGCCACATCCAGCACCATCATCACACTGAAGCCGACAGCAAAGAATACTGTGCCAAGGTTAGAGTGCCGTCCCTGTGACATTTCGGGAATCAGCTCTTCCACCACGACATAGAGCATCGCGCCCGCAGCAAAGCTCAAAAGGTAAGGCAATGCCGGTATCACAAGCTGCGCGGCCAAAATCGTCACCACTGCGCCGATTGGCTCAACCACGCCCGAAAGCACACCGCCTGCAAAGGCCCTGCCCTTGCTCTCCCCTTCGGCGCGCAGGGGCATCGAGATGATGGCGCCCTCCGGGAAATTCTGGATGGCTATGCCGAGGGACAGGGCCAGCGCGCTCGCCGCGGTGATCTGTGCGCTGCCTGCGAGAAAGCCGGCGTACATCACACCGACTGCCATGCCCTCCGGGATGTTGTGCAGGGTCACTGCCAGCACCATCATCGTAGTGCGGCCCAGCCTGCTTTTTGGCCCCTCAGCCTCCTCACTGCCGACATGCAGGTGGGGTATCAGATGATCCAGGGCAAGCAAAAACAGTACGCCGAACCAAAATCCGGCAAACGCCGGGAAAAAGGCGAACCGTCCCAACTTCTCCGACTGTTCGATTGCCGGGATCAGCAGGCTCCAGACCGATGCCGCCACCATCACACCGGCGGCAAAGCCTGCAAGTGAGCGCTGCACCAGATCTCCCAGAGCGCGCCGCATAAAAAATACGCATGCTGCGCCCAGCGATGTACCCAAAAAGGGGATCAGAATCCCCCAAAAAGTTTCCGTCAATGAAGTCGCCTCCTTTTATGGTATATACACAAAAACACAGGTACTTTATACCCCCTGTTCAATGATGCTTTTGACAAGCTGTGCCCATTTGTAAGGGTAACAGGCCAGCAGCTCCTCATGCTGCAGATCCTGCTCATGAATTACGGGGTGCGCAAAATGCTGCTGATAACGCGCGCGATACTTCGCTCCCATTTTCAGCGCGTAGAAAATATGAATCTCCGTACCGGGAACATCAATTCCCTCCGGCAAGGGCGTGATGAGGTCGGAATAAAATTGGTTTTTACAGCTTTGCATCGTCACATAGGGGCGTGCAGCACCGAACATCGCCATAAAAGCGCGGACATAGTCCCCCTTCTCCGCGGAGCACTTTTCTAATCGCTTCTGCAGAAAGCAACTTTTGAACTGCCCGTCCCGAATCAGCGGATAAATCAGCGGCAGGAGAAGATTCGTTTGTAATTTGGCCGCGAGCTTGGAGCATTGGTCAAGGTCGGAGCTGCCCAGAATACCGTAGTCCATATGTATGCTTTTCCGTGCTGCCAGCAGTCCCACGAAAGAGCCGCCCAGAGAGCAGCCGTAGGCGGCCCGTATATGCCCGCCGCAGTTTTTCAGGATGTAGGCTTCGATTTTTTCGGTTTCTGCAAGCATTGTCGGAAATTCGGTACTTTCTGTTTCGTCAAAGCCATCATAGCTGACGCAAAGTACGCGAAAATCCCGCTGCAACAGAGGGATCACTTGGCCAAAGTTGCTTTTCCAGTGGCAGCAGGGGCCGGGCAGCAGCAAAATGACCGGAGCGGTATCCGCCCCAAATTCATAAACCTTCATTCTCCTGCCTCCCGCAGCCACAGTCACTTCGCTTTACGGCGGTCAAACACAGCCAGCCTGTTTTGCTTTTGTGTACCGCAATGTCACAAAAGCCCGCTTGCTCAAGATATGCTTTCAGCTCAGTATCCTTGTAGATGGTCATGCCATCAATGATTTCTGTCCATTTTTTGTCTTTGTCCGTGTCGCCGTTGACTTCATTGCAGATGAGGAAGGTGCCGCCCGGCTTCAAAACCCGCCAAACCTCCCGAAAGCATTTTGCAAGGTCCGGCCAGAAATAGACGGTTTCAAACGCTGTGACTGCATCGAACCAATCGCTGGCAAAAATGATGCGCTGCACGCTGCCCTGCCAGATGACACAGCGATCCCTTTGAATCGCCTCTGCATTGAGACGGCGGGATTTTTCGACGGTGACAGCAGAGTAATCCACGCCCTTTACGATGCCGCGCGGACACCTTTTCAGCAGCCGTTTGATATTCGCTCCGCCGCCGCAGCCGCAGTCCAGCACCTTTGCGTCCGGCGCAAGATGCAGAAAGTGAAGCCCCCACAGCGCCACGGGGGTGTGGGCAAGGTTCATCATGGTGACCATCAGCCTGCCGCCGAAGCCTTTGGGGTCTCTCGTATTTTCAAAAAATGACATCGTTTATCTCCTTTCAACTTTTTTACACTCTGCGTAGGTAAGTGGAATGGAATTCTGCAAAACAACACTTTTGCAAACGGTCCAGCCGTTTTGCTGCAAAAACGCCAGATACGCAGCACTCGTCCATTTGCTGTGCAGCGGAAAGCCTGCAATTTTCAGCGCAAGGGCCTGAAGATTTCCCCAAGGGGAATTCTCTGCATGGGTAAAGGTAGGAGCAATCAGCGTGCCATCGTTTTTAAGCACACGGCGAAACTCGATAAGGGCTTTCTCAGGGTGCGGCACAATGTGCAGTGCATTGGAGACAATGACAACATCAAAGGACTGGTCAGCATAAGGCAGATGGAACATATCCTGCACAGAAAAATGCAGCTTGGAGGAAAAGTTACCCCGCTTTGCCTGCGCAATCATCGCTGCGGAGGCGTCGGTAGCCTCAATGTGGTCGGCAGAACACAGGAGATGTTTTGCCACCTGCCCTGTGCCGGTGGCCACCTCCAAAACGGCTTTGTGCCACACAGCAGGGCGAAGCAATGCATATAATTGATCGTAGGCTATTGCGTTCTTGCGCATAAAGCAGGCATACCTTGCTGCATTTCTGTCCCAAAAATTCTTTTTCGTAATGCTCGGTTCCTCGGTTTGCAACAACTAACTGCTGCTTATTTGAAAAGCTGCCCGGCGGCAGCATGGCAGTTTGTATATGCGCGTTAGAATAATCTAACCGCTGGATCGTAAAAAAGCTGCCTGCAGCCAAAACGGCGCACCAGCAACGATTCTACGATATTTCGGTCATATAATAGCAGTCTGGCACCCAAATGTCAATAGGGTGCTAAAAGTGCTTTTGTGCGTTTGAATTTCAACAAAAAATCAATAGCGGGCAGTGTAAAGCGCACTGCCCGCTATTGAGAAAAGCTTACTTTAGCCGTTTTCGTCCTTGGGAATGGCCAGATTCAAGAGGATGGCAACGAGTGCGGCGGGCACAATGCCGGAGCCGCCGAATACCAGAGAGAGCATCTGCGGTGCGTGTGCAAGGATGCCGTTGTTGGCACCGATGCCATAGCCGAGACCGAGCGCTACAGAGACGATGCTCAGGCTGCGCGGGGTCAGCGGCTCGCGGGTGATGAGCTGAATACCGCTCACCACGATGGAAGAGAACATCATGACAGCTGCGCCGCCCAGCACTGACTGCGGCATGATCGAGACGAGCGCGCCCAGCTTGGGCACCAGACCGCAGAGAATCAGGAAGATGCCGCCGGTGGCCAGCGCAAAGCGGTTGACGACCTTGGTCATGCTGACAAGGCCGACATTCTGGCTGAAGGAGGTGTTGGGCAGTACGCCGAACAGTGCGGCAAAGCTGGAACCGATACCATCGCAGATGACGCCGCCGGACAGCTCAGTGTCGGTGGCCTCGCGGTCCATGCCGCCCATGATAACGCCGGAAATATCGCCCACGGTTTCGACCGCCGTGACGATGAACATAATCATGACCGGTGCGATCGCGCGCATATCAAACACCGGCTTGACCGGCATCAGCTCGGGCAATGCAAACCATTTGGCCTCGGCCACCTTATTCCAGTTCAGCACCCATGCCTTGGTGTAGGCAACGCCCTCGGCGTTCAGCGCCGTGGTGGGCAGAACAAAGCCCATGAGAAACGCTGCAATGTAGCCGCAGATGATGCCCACCAAAATCGAGGAGGAATTCAAAAAGGTGCTGCCGGAGTGCTTGCAGATCAGGATGACGACCAGCACAAAGATGGCGAGCAGCAGGTTTTCGACCGAGCCGAAATCCTGCGCGGTGTTGCCGCCGCCGAAGGAATTTACACCGACCGAAATCAAGCTCAGACCGATGGAAAGCACCACCGTGCCGGTAACGACAGAGGGCAGCAGCTTGCGCAGCGGCTTCAGAAAAAAGCCGAGCACGGTCTCAAACAGGCCGCCGATCAGGGACGCGCCCATGATTGCGCCGTAGGCCAGTACGCCGCCCATCGAGGCTGCGACCGAGCTGAATCCCCCGATGAAGCCGGAGGAGGTGCCCATGATGATAGGCACCTTGCCGCCGATGGGGCCGATGGAATACAGCTGAACCAATGTGACGATGCCCGCCACAAGCATCGCATTCTGCAGCAGCGTGACGCGCAGGTCGGCAAATTCGCCGCCGGCCAGGCCGCAGGCGCCCGTGATGATAAGCAGCGGCGTAAGGTTGCCGACAAACATCGCCAACACATGCTGCATGCCCAGCGGCAGTGCCTGCTTCAGGGACATCTTGCCTTCAAAGCGGAAGGCTTCGGGGGAAAGATCGTTTTTCTTCATTCCACAACTCCTCAGATAAAACCTATTACAATATAACATATACCGCCAAAGCGGAAGGGCATACCGCCCTATTTATACATTATACCATCCCCTGCCCTGTGATTGCAATTCCATCAGCCACCGCAGCAAAAATTTTGTGTGTTTTTGAAGAAGGCTGAACGCTCAGAAAACTTTGATCGCCTGCTGCTTGCCGTGCAGGGTGTAGTGTACGGTCAGACCGTCGTCTGCATCCACAGTGCAATTTTCGGCGTGGTCGGTCAATTCCCGCAGGGCGTTGTATTGGCGGCGCATCTCATCCGTATAGCGGCTGGGCATATCGGAGGTGAGCAGGATGCCGCTGAACAGCGCATTGACCCGGGCCAGGGTCTGCTTTTGCTGTAGGGTCAGCTTGCAGTTTTCCTCGCGCAGGAAGAATACATCGGGGTCGCTGCCGTAAGCACGCCCGTTGAGCTGGCGGCGGAAAATCGTGTTGCCGATGGACTGCCTTGTGGAGACCCGCTCGCGATGGAAAAGCCGCATATACCACACATCGTCCCAGTCCAGCCCTACATCACACCCAATGCGGCAGTAGTCAACGATGCCAAAGGCAGGCATGACCGGCACACCGCAGCCGAGGATCAGCTTGTCGCCGCACCATGAGCGCAGCAGTGCCATGGCGCGCTGCATCCGTCCTGCGCGGGATTCCCGGGCGTTGCCGAACGGTGCTGCGCCGTAGAGAAAGTCCAGCTTGACAAGGTCAAAGCCCCAATCCTGCAGGACGCGGTCAAAGACCTGCTTGAGGTAGGCCTGTACCTCCGGGTGGTCTATATCCAGCGCATAAAAGCTGCTCCAGTTACAGCCGCAGCACCAGGGCTGACCGTCCGCCTGCAGCAGCCAGTCCGGGTGATCTTTGCAGAGCAGGGATTCCTTTTCGCAGACGAACGGTGCCAGCCACAGTCCTGCCAGAAAGCCGTTTTCATGGGCTGCATCTGCCAGCGAGCGCAGCCCGTTGGGGAATTTGGCAGGCTCAGGCTCCAGCCAGTCTCCTACCTTGCGCTCCCATCCATCGTCGATCTGAAAGAGATCCCCTGCGCGGAAAAGCGTTTTGCAGCCGTTGAGGTCTTCCTGGATCGAGGCCTCGTCAATGTTCTGGTAGCGGTTATACCAGCTGGAATACCCGGCCAGCCTGCGCGTGGTGCGGGGGCGGCAGCCCAGCGCCGCAAACCATGCGTCAAATACCTCGTCCTCGGTGCCCTCGGCAAAAAAGAGGGAGAACGCAGGAAAGCTGCCGCCGGTATGCTGTACCCCGGCGCAGTCGCGTTCAATGCGCAGCTGTGCGGCGCGGCTGTCATAGGAAAAAATCGTATAGCCCGGTGCCTCGTCCAGGCTGGCCAAAAGGCGGTAAGTCTTTCCGCGCCGAAAATAGCAGTAGGAGAAGCCGTGGCTCTGTCCCCTCTTGCCGCTGTAGGGAACAAAATGATAATCGCCGTAACGGTCAAAGCTGTATTTCTCCAAAAGAAATTTCGGGACACGCTCAACACCGTGCTGCCGGTCCCATTTGCCCAGCTCCGGGCAGGCGGTCCAGGTTTGGTAGCCGTTCATGAAAAGCTTTTCTTCGTGCGCCATCGTCCACGGAAGCGCAGCAACCGCATTTTGCAGCACTCCGGCGGGCAGCTCTGCCCTCAAGCAGACGGCACCGCTGCGCGGGGTGATGACTGCCGTGCCGTCAAACCGGCCGCTGTCTGTTGCGGCATACCACTGCATCTCAGCCATTTTGAGTTTCCTCCCTGTGAAGCGCGGCGCTGATTTCGGCTGCGCGGTCATCCGTCAGGGTGAACCTGCGACGGAACAGTACAAGCGCCGCCGCAAGGACGGCCATGGGCAGAACGGTCATCATGAGCCGCAGCCCGAGCAATGTACCGGCGCTCTGGGCAGCAACGGGGCCTGTCTCCTCGGCATTGCCGGCCAGCCCGATCAGATCCAGACCGATGCCGGTCAGAAAAACTGCCACGCCGGATGCAGCCTTTACAACAAAGGTCTGCATCGAGAAGATAACGCTTTCCTCACGGCGCCCGGTCTTGAGCTGGCCGTAGTCCACACTGTTGGAGAGGAAAAGGGTCGTCAGTACGCTGAGCATGCCGTTGCAGGCAAAGACCACCACGCCCGGCACGCAGAGCAGTGCCAGACTGCCGGAAAAGCCCGTCAGGCAGAGCAGGAGCAGCACAGCATAGCCGCCCAGCGCCAACCCCAGACTTACCGTAAATACGGCAGTGTTGCTGAGCTTTTTGCGCAGCACCGGATAGAGGACCATCATGCCGAGGATCTGTGCCGCACCGCCGATGGTTGAGAACAGCGTGTAGCTGGCCTTCCAGCCTGTGCCGCCGAAATCGTACTTGAAGAAATAGATGATAAAGTTGGAGGTCAGATACAGCGCCGAGTTGATCAAAACGATGCTGCCTACGACCACAAGCGCCTGATCGTTGGAGAACAGCGCCTTGAACATCTCGCCGACGGTGGCGGTCTTTATCTCGGCGCTGCCGGTCTCCTTGACGCTGGCGCAGCAGATCGCCTCGGTAACCACAAAGATGACAGCCACGAGCAGTGCTACCCAGCGGAAGCCGGTGCGCTCGCTGTCGCCGCCCAAAGCACCAACCAGCAGCATGGTAAACATCGCAATGAGCGCCGAGCCGACGCCCGCACAGGTGCGGCCCACGACTGACAGGTTTTCTCGGTCAGCAGGGGTGCGAGTCACGGCGGGGATCATCGACCAGTAAGGAATGTCCATCATCGTGTAGGTGACGCCCCACAGGATGTAGATGACGCTGAAGTAGACCATCATGTCGGCACCCTCCAGCACCGGCGCGGCAAACAGCGCGTAGAGAACCACCGCATTCAGGACGGTGCCGCTGAGGATCCACGGACGGAACCGTCCCCAGCGGGTGCGGGTCTTGGCCACCAGCATCCCCATAAAGGGATCGTTGAAGGCGTCAAACACACGCGCGATCATCAGGATCAGGCCGACAAAGGTGGCAGGCAGGCCCAGCACATCCTGATAATAGTACATGACATAGGAGGCAGACAGCGCGTAGACCATATCCTTGCCCACTGCGCCGATGCCGAAGGCGGCTTTTTGCTTTGTTGTCAGTTCCATACTGCACACTCCTTCTTTGTGACGGTAAATTCTACGGTGACAGGCGCACACTGCGGGGCCGAGACGGTCAGCGCGGCTGTACCTGTCTGCCCGACTGTGCGCAGATAAGTCCCGCCCATGCCGCCCTCGGCGGTTGCCGCCGCAGGGCCGACCAGCACGGCGGCACCGGTCACGGCAAAGGTCAGCGGCAGCTGTGCATAGACGGCAGGACTGCCGTTTTCATCAAGGATCCGCACCCGAACCCCGGCCATATCGTAGGTGTCACCCTCCCGCAGGACGGTGGCGGAGGGCGTTACCTCAAGATGCAGCCGGTGGCTGGGGCAGAGCGTGACGCTCTTTACTACGGTATCCCCGTTTTTGGCATCAAACCGCCAACGCGTAGCCGCACCGCCCCAGTTGCCGACATACTTGCCGTACAGCGCCACACCGTCCGCAAAGCTCATCTTATAGCGCACCATGCACCACACCAGCTTCAGCTTGTAGCGCAGCGGCAGCCCGGCCAAGCCGTAGCGCCCGGCTGCAAGCAGACAGTCGCGCAGCGTATCGGCCTTGGCCTTGTCAAAATGCTCCTGCGTTTCAAGCAGGACACCGATTGTGTCATCCACGGCCAGCGGCGGGTGCGGCAGCGCCGTCCAGCCGCTTTTGTGCAGGGTCGTCACAAACACATCGTTTTTGTAAAGATCCACCCGCTCGGCGTTGGTAAACACATAGACCGTGCCGATTTGCCCGGCAGGATAGTCACCGATGTCCATCGTAGAGCTGACCGTCAGCACCGGCTCCTCCCCGCCCTGCGATGCGTAGACGGACGCCGCCAGCTTGGGATTGCGGAAGCTGTCCAGCACGCCGTGATAGCAGATGCGGTCCCCGGAGCCGAAATCCTTGTGGGTGGCATAATCAAACATACACCAGCCAAAGCAGCCCACATGCTCTCCATCTGCGTAGGCGGCGTCCAACACCCGCGCATGGCGCAGGGCATGCTCCTGCCGGTGCGGGGCATCGTCACAGGGCTTGGTGGGGTACATGTGCCCGTTGCATTCTGAGATCAGCAGAGCCTTGCTCAAATCAGGCGTTACATCCTTTTTTCGCTTGGCCCCGGCGTTTGAGCCGTTGTGGGAGAAATCGTTGTAGGCGTAAACATCCTCCAAGAGATGGCTCTTTTCCAGATACCGCACGCCCGAGGTCGCCCGGCTCGGATCCAGTGCGTGGGCGATTTTATTGGTGCGCGTATAGAATTCGTCATCGTCTACGCTCTCGTTGATGCGCACACCCCACAGAATAATGCTGGGGTGATTGCGGTTTTGCAGCATCATCTCCCGCAGCATGGCGCAGGCGCGGTCCTTCCATGCCCCATCGCCGATGTGCTGCCAGCCGGGCAGCTCGGTAAATACAAGCAGGCCCAGCCGGTCACATTCATCAAGGAAATACTGGCTTTGCGGGTAATGGCTCGTGCGCACGGCATTGCAGTGCAGCTCGTTTTTCAGGATGCGGGCGTCCTGCCGCTGCAGGCTTTCCGGCGCGGCGTAGCCAATGTAGGGGTAGCTTTGGTGGCGGCTCAGCCCGCGCAGAAAGATCTTTTTCCCGTTCAGGTAAAAGCCGTCCGCCCGGAACACAGCCGTCCGAAAGCCGAAGGTGGTCTCACGGCTGTGCAGCACCTGCCCTTCGGCATCGAGCAGCTCTGCTATGCAGCGATAGAGATTCGGATGCTCGGTGTCCCACGGTGCGGCATCAGGCAGCGTAAGGCGGCATTCCGCCGATTCTGCCGGGGGCAGCTGGCGGCACACCAGCGTTTCGCCCGCACTGCTGCAGAGCCGGACGCGCAGCGCTGCGGCCTGCTCCGGTGCCTCAACGGTCAGCTGCACGGCAGCCTCCGTTAGTGTCGGTGTGTACACGAAAAGCTCGCTCACACGGCTCTGCGGCGAAGTCTCGAGCCAGACCTCCCGGTATAGACCGCCGTAGGTCAGGTAGTCGATGACAAAGCCGAAGGGCGGCAGGCTGGGGTCCTCGCGCGTATCCAGCCGCACGGCCAGCAGATTTTCTTTGCCGCGGTGCACAAGGTCGGTAATTTCGATGGTAAAGCCGGTGTAGCCGCCCTGATGCTGCCCGGCCAGCTGGCCGTTCAGGTAGATCTCCGCCTGATGGGCGGCCCCGTCAAAGCGCAGGAATACCCGGGGCGCATCGGGAACGGTCAGTGTGCGACGGTAACCGCAGACCATCTCATAGTCAGAGGGGTCTGCGTAGTGGAGCGGCAGCTCCCGGCAGGTATGAGGCAGACGCACCGGACGACAGCCAACAGGTTCACCCCGACAGAAGGCATCGCTCCATTGCTCTGTAAATTCCCAGTGATTGCAAAGACTGTATCTCATCGTACCAACAACCCCTCCAGTAAAATGGAAATCATCTCATCCAGGGCATCCGTGTAGGATATGCCCTGCGCATCGAGCGTGCGGTCTGCAAGAAAATCCTCAATGGAAGCGGAGATCATCCGCTGCAGAACCGGCAGGGATACCCGACGGATAATGCCCTCCCCCATCGCCTGCTCCAGCAGTGCCAAGGTAGGCTCCCAGCCGGTTTCCAGGTGCTCCCGCACGCGCGCTGCGACTCTGGGATATTTTTCATCCAAAAGATCCATCTGCTGCAGATCCAGCGCAGTGTACTCCTCCGGCAGGGCGATAATGACCGCCCGCAGCTTTTCAGCCAGGGTGCCGGGGCCGTCAAGGATGCGCTGCTTGCGGGCGTGGATCCTTGTAAACGCATCGTCCACCATATCCAGCAGCAGCGCCTCCTTGGAGGGGTAGACTGCGTAGATCGTCTTTTTGCTGATGTGCATCATCGCAGCGGCCTGCTGCATCGTAAAGCGCAGCCCGTCCCTGCGGAACAGCTCCATTCCGACTGCGCGCAGTCTTGTGCGCAGCTCGTTGTGTTCGTCCATCACTTGCCTCCTGCGGAAACCCAATTTAGTTTTCTGGTTTCCATTGTAGTGCGGAAACCGGTGCAATTCAAGCGGTTTCCTGCACTTTCTACCTTTTTGCCAATCGGGCACAGATTTTTTCGTCATATCGCCCATACGCGAAAGCCGTAACGGAACAGAAAAACGCCCCCGCACAGTGATGCGGGGGCGCTTTGCAGGTGCCTCAGTTCGTTTTTTCAGTTTTTTGCTGCAGGCGGGTCAGCTCCCGCAGCTCACGCACGGTGAAAAGGCCGCAGACAATGGCGGCAGCGCCGTCCGCAATGGGGCCTGCGTACATGACGCCGTCAATGCCCATAAAGAGCGGGAAGATGACGATGAGCGGCAGCAGGAACAAAATCTGGCGTGTCAGGGGCATGAATACGCCGAGGCGCGCCTTGCCAATCGAGTTGAAGAAGTTGGAGGTGACCGGCTGGATGCCGTTGATCAGCGTCAGGAACATATAAATGCGGAAGTACCGCTCCGAAAACTGGTAGTACATTTCGCTGCCGGTGCCGAAAATACTGATGATCTGCCGCGGGAAAAGTTGGAAGCAGGCAAACGCTGCCAGAGAAAGCCCGGTAGCCACAGCCAGCGCCAGCAGATAGCTCTTTTTGACGCGGCGGTAGAGCGCAGCACCGTAATTGAAGCCGATGATCGGCTGTACGCCCTGCGAAATGCCGATGACAAAGGACATAAAGATCATGTTGACCTTTGAGATGATGCCCGCGCAGGCCAGAGGAATATCGCTGCCGTAGATCGACAGTGCACCGTAGTGTGCAAGGGTGTTGTTCAAAACGATCTGGACAACAGCCATAGCGATTTGGTTGAAGCAGGCAGATGCACCGTAGCTGAAGATCTTGCGTGTTCTGTCACCGTCAATCGTAAAGCAGCCCCATGAGAAGGGTACAGATTTAAAATGGAAGAGATACCGCATACTGATGCAGAACGAGGCGATCTGCCCGAGAATCGTGGCAAGTGCAGCGCCGGTCATACCCATATCCAGCCCGAAGATGAACAGCGGATCAAGGGCCGTATTGATAAGTGCGCCGATGAGCATCGACATCATGGAATAGCGCGGGCTGCCGTCTGCCAGAATCAGCTTGCTCATGCCGGTATTCATAATGAGGAACGGAAACCCCAGCGCTGTGATGCGAGTGTAGGCCTCTGCGTAGGGGAAAACATCCGGCGTAGCGCCGAAGAAT
>ERZ791915.2107-NODE-2107-length-13237-cov-33.241466_pt1 | contig 13237 bp, 9 predicted proteins | sample MGYA00510139_ERZ791915 | MGnify/ENA primary metagenome ERZ791915 (study PRJEB30046, sample SAMN00792117) | human gut metagenome | study: EMG produced TPA metagenomics assembly of the A metagenome-wide association study of gut microbiota in type 2... | reverse complement strand
TCGGATATATCGACGAGGTGATTCTTCCTGAGCAGACCAGGGCCAAGCTAATTGCTGCTCTGGATATGGCTCAGAACAAGAATGTGTCTAATCCTCCTAAAAAGCATGGAAATATGCCGTTGTAATTATTGAATCATTGAATTATTGAAAACTTAATTTATAAAAAGCCATTATCAATTCTCAAAATAGAGTTTGATATGGCTTTTTTCAATGCTATCAGAATCTGTGTAGATTCACAAATAAGTTTCGACAAAAGCAGAAGAAGCACATACTTTTATCGAAACTTATTATTTTGTAATGCAATCGTTTTTGAAGCTAACCTATTATTACATTACGCACTTTACTTACTGGAGAGCTATGTTTTGTCTAACTTATAATCAGAAATTTATGCAATAGAAACCGATTTAGGTGCTGGAGCTGGATTTTCTGTTTTAGTAGAATCTTTCTTAACCGGTTCATCCATTAAAGCAAATTTCTTCGCAGGCTCGGTCTTTGTCGTATCTTTTTTCACCGGTTCATCCATCAAAGCAAAATTCTTCGCAGGTTCGGTCTTTGTTGTATCTTTTTTCACCGGTTCGTCCATCAAAGCAAAATTCTTTGCAGGCTCGGTCTTTGTCGTATCTTTTTTCACCGGTTCATCCATCAAAGCAAAATTCTTCGCAGGTTCGGTCTTTGTTGTATCTTTTTTCACCGGTTCGTCCATCAAAGCAAAATTCTTTGCAGGCTCGGTCTTGGCCGTATCTTTTTTCACTGGTTCGTCCATCAAAGCAAAATTCTTTGCAGGTTCGGTCTTGGCCGTATCTTTTTTCACTGGTTCGTCCATCAAAGCAAAATTCTTTGCAGGTTCGGTCTTGGTCGTATCTTTTTTTACCGGTTCTTGAGCACAAATTGTTGTTGTAATACCTAAAAACAGAATTGTAGCAACACTAAAAATCATCTTTTTCATAATCATCAATTTTTTAGTTTATTATATTGGTATTTTATTCATAAACACACCAACATAATATTCCAAAAATATGCCAAGAAAATGATATATAACAATTACACAATGATTATCAAATGATTACAAAACAACGCAATTAATATACATCCTACCAAATGTGGAATATTCCACACATAACATGTAGATTTTTTCCTCAATTGTGTAGGGTAATGTACCGTTCTGCCTCTGAAATCGTATTTACAATATAAGTTTCTACAAGTTGGCATTTTTGATCAATCTCGAAATTGAATTCTCCTTTAATTTTCTCCAACTCAATCAATATATCGGTACACTCTCGATGTTCCAACAATGTAAATAGCGGTATCAATTTATGTGACACAGCAGATATCGTACTCATATCTTTATCTTGACGAGCACTCTTAAAACGTTCCAGATTTTGTCTTGTCTCAGAGACAAACGATGCCAATATCTCATTCGCCGCATCTTTATCATCTCCTGCAAATGCCAATAACGCAGAAAAACGAAGTTCCTCCTCTGGATTATGAACGGTTTCTTCCGTATATAAATCAGAAATATAATCCGGATAATATCGGACTACAAGATCATATAACTCCTTTCCCGTAAAAGGCTTGTTTAAATGTGACGTAAAACCCGCTGATAGAAATTCATTATCAGACATATTCGACCGGGCAGTCAATGCTACAACAGGAATGGATCGAACTTCCGGCAAATCAGAAGCACGAATTAAACGAACTAATTCAAAGCCGGATAATTCAGGCATCTGAATATCTGTGAATACAAAATCGAACTTTTGGTCTGACAATAAGCCAAGCACTTCTTTCGGATGTTCACAACAGACACAAGAAAAATTATAACGTTTCATCAATGACGCCGTAAGCTCAAGCTGCAAACGATCATCATCTACCAACAAACAACGAACATTCTTTCCCATATCAAGCACAGCACTTTCTTCTGCAGTTTCTTCCGGTATTACCATATCCGTTTTCTTAAACGGAATAATTACCGTAAAACATGTTCCTTGCTCGAGTGTACTATCGACCGAAATTTTTCCGCCAAGAAGCAAGACCAGTTTTTTTGTTATAGATAATCCCAAACCAAAACCTTCAGCACCCTGCGCTCCGGGAAGTCTCGTAAACTCCTTAAAAATGCGTTCACGGTCATCTTCCGCAATTCCCATACCGGTATCTTCTACCTGAATTTTCAACCGACTACCTAATAGCTTGACTCGCAATGCAACTGAGCCTTTTTCTGTAAATTTTATAGCGTTCGACAATAAATTATTTACAACTTGCCGAATACGGAAAGGATCTCCCAGATAAGCGCCCTGCAAATCTTTATCGATTTCGGTTATCAGTTCTAAATTCTTTTTACCTGCTACAGGTATAAAACTATCTCCTATCTCACAAAAAAAACGATACGGCTCAAACGGCACATCATGTATCTCCATTTTATCAGAATCCAGTCTATGATAATCCAGTAAATCGGTTACCAATTGAAGAAGATGATCTGATGAACTCTTCATATTCTCCAAATAATATTTTGCCCGGGATTCACGAATATGTCCGGATAAAAGATCGATATAACCGATAATCGAACTTAATGGAGCTTTAATGTCATGTGTAATAGTCAACATCAACTGTTCTCTGCTTTTCAATAATTCTTCTGCCCGACGATTCGATTCTTCAAGTTCTCTCCGATAACGGTTACTCCGGGAAATATCTTTCCAAATAAAAATGATGAAAAGAACTATCAAAATCAAAGAGAACACGGCAATACCTCCCACCACCTGTACAGAATGCCTCATCACCTGGTCTCTGTCCTGATAACGTGCCAAAGATCTGTCTAACTCTTCTTGTTCGAAAGCTCTTACCAAATTATTGATTTTGACCAACAAAATTTGGTTATTATAACGTAGAGCCTCACTCCTGCGAGTAACCCGATTCTGCAATTCTTTTTGCTGATCGAAAACGGCATACTGTATATCGGAAAATATATTGGCAATCGTATCTGCTGCATTATAAGGTTGAACAACCGTATCGGTAATCAATTGCTGAGATTGACTATACACCGTATTTTCATCTTCTTTCCGTGTAGAAAAAGCATCTGCCAAACGCTTAAAGAAACTTTTTCTCGGATTTCTGACCGTGAGGGTATCTTGTTTTACTACAATTTTTTTCCTGATTTGTACCGACTTAACTACCGAATCCCTACGGGTTATTTCTCTCTGAATGTTTTGTTCATACAAATTACCGACATCTGCATTCCGGCGTAATCTCAACCATGCCAACGAATTAGATTCTTTCTCGGTTAAAAGCACGATAATACTATCCATCCGCTGCTTTTGTAACGTATCGGTAACCAACTGTTTCAAAGAGTCTAAATTTCGGTACATTTTATCAAAAGTTTGACGATAATGCCTGCTATTGCGGACATGTCCGCTACTCAATGCTTGCAAGTCACCCTCCGACTCATATAATAATGCCAATGTCTCACTAATTAGAGAACGCTTACTTCGCATAGCTTCTTCTTCCTCATCGGGAAGAGAAAGGCGGGAAAATTTATCGAATAAAAAGAACACAGAAAAAAAGGCTATTACTATCAGCAACAAATACCCAATCAAAATCTTTACTCTTATTTCTTTGAACAGCCTAAACATCTTCTACCTCCTTACTTTTCTTAAGAGCCTGTCTAATAATTTTCCTGAATATCTAAAAAAACGGACGTAAATCATTTATCAACGTATCGGATAATGGTATATAATCGAGAAAAGCCGTCCAAGCTTGACCGACTACTCTTTATTATATCCTCTACATAATTATTGCGACCAATGCACATCTTATTTTTCTAATCAAAACAAAGATATAGAATAAAATAAAAGATAGATTATTCTTCTATAATTTTTCAGTATACACAGCCGCCTATCCTCAACAAAAAAGAACGGTTGCCATCCCGACAACCGTTCTTCCTTAATCTTAAATCTAAAATACCATGAAAAACTATTCTTGACGTAAAGATTACTATTCTATATAAAAATATACACACATCATTTTTCAAATGACTTACAACAAACTATATTTTCATTTAATAAAGAACTCAATAATCGTTTTTTTATGTTTTTTATCTTCAAACTCTTGTTCAATAACAAGCGATTATAAACTCAAAAACATGTTTTATTTATGTTGTACAAAAGAATATATTTTACACATCAAAACATAGCAATATTTAATCAAATAATAGCAAATTCATTGCAATCAGAAATTAAAATCTCAAAACGACGCTATTATAACCCAAGTATTTTTCATAAACTTATATTTAAGCATAATAAAAACAAGGATCTCATTACTATTCTTGTATTACACTATTTTTTAAAAAGCCTATATATCTTCGCCATATTATTCGGAGAAGAATACTCAAGTCCCTTTTCATTAAGAGTAACACCCTCACCCGTCCAACACTCATAACTTCTAGAAACATCTATATTTTCGGGATCGATATTCATATACGAAAAATCGATAGTTCCGGTTTTATCTCCCGATTCGTAATTAAAATGAGCAATATAATAGGAATCTTCGGTCTCGAGATAAAATAAATCGACTGAATTATTACGTCCCGACAATTTATGTCCATAAGCCGGACGGAAAGATTTTCCCAAACGTATGACATCATTTACTTTCTCAACAGTAGAAAATTTTATGGCTTTTTCCTGACTGATTTTCGAACCGACGGCAATTCCTTTTGTTGACAAATTATCTCCAAGAATGCAATATCCGGTTACTGCTCCGGTTGTCATTCTCGATATATTTTCCGCTTCACTACGATCTCCCATTACCAAATGATCCGGGTCATTAAAGCAATAAACACGACTAAGCCACCAGCCGAAAGAGAAACTGTTCATCATATAACTCGTATGCCACATTTCTCCCCAAGCATCGCAACTGATACGACGGGCATGGGCATAATTGGCAGGAAAAAGCGGAGATATCGACTCGATGATAAAAATATCGTCTCCGGCACGTTCCCTCAAATGCTTCATACCATAGTTATAAGCCTGAATGCCCGTAGTAACTTTCGGATTACGATAACTATCTGCCTCGATAGATCCGTTACTCAAAAAATCCAATTTCAAACATTTGATTCCGGCATCCTTAAATTTATCTATAAAAAAGTTGATGCGGGAAAGTGTAGCCGGGGCTGTCGGATCCATACACGCTGCACCGGCTTCCCACTTAATCTTACCGAAAACTTTCAATAATGCTTGTCCATACACATACCCGTTATTTCCTTCTACGGCACGATCTTCTACTCCCGCATAATCGCAGAACGGAGACCAATAAGCCCCGGCCATCTGCCCGTTTGCTTCACAGTGCTTTACAAACTGTTTCAATTCATCCCAATCGAGTTTATCCCAAGATGCATCTAAATTGATAAAGATAACACCATCATCACCGAATCCGCCTTTATTCTGAATATTCTCCTTTATAAAATCCGATACCGACACAACACCATCATAACTGATCTCAGTACCCATGCCGCCCCAACTACTCCAGCCGTAAGGTGCAGGTTTATCCCAGCTTCTTTTCGGAGCGATTGCACAACATACATCACCAAAAGTCTCCAATCCGGTACGCCAGTCACCGGAATAATGCACAATCATACGGGCAGATTTTACCTGCTGTCCCTTTACAGCACCATGAGGTTTTAATACACCATCTATCATATCGCGCGTTATATGATGCGTAACACCGCTAAAACATTCAAGATTGGTGATCTTACCTTGTGCCAGCGGGCTTCCGGTTATCCTGACAGCAGATTTCCATGTATCATGATCGACAGAGCCGATAACCAACCCCAACTGTGTTTCACCATTAAATATTGCCGAGACTTCCATCGAAACAGAGTCTCGGGCAACACGCCCGATAGCCAAAGACTCCGGATCTGTCTGACTACAGCTCAAAGGATAAGAAGTATACGTTATAAACCCGTCATTATCAAAAGGAACTGTTATAAATCGATTATTAACGTCGGCAGGTAAAAACAGATTATCGGCTTCGGTACTGATAGGCGCAATATAATTGCTTGATATAATCGAATTGTCCGGAGACTGCAATATTACATCGGTAAGAAAGTAATCTTGTCCGTCATATAAATAAAAATTTTGATAGACTATGGGGTTATCCGAATCTTCACTGCCGGTATATTCAATGGTAAATTTCCGGGCCTTACCCACTTCATCAACAATATCCTCTTGTTTTATTTTTACAGAATTATACGAAGAAGCATCCAAAAGTACATCCCCATTTTTAAACTTTATTTTGACATCTTTAAGCACTGTCACACCTTCTTTTACGAATTCCGCTCGTTTTGTCTCATCATCAAACTTAATATTCCACTTTCCAAAACTCATCTCAGAAATGGTCGCATTTGCAATAAAAGGTATAATACACAAAAAGAATAAAACTGTCAGCTTTTTCATGATATATCATATTTTAATTGACTCTCATAGATTGTTATTCAGATTCTTTATCCAATGAATCCAAAACGGTCAGCATCCGGCGCATTTCTTCTGCGACAAACACGTCTTTTATTACCAGATTACGATCTACAATTACACTGAACGGAGCTATTTGTATTTCTTTAAAGAACGGGTATTTTTCCTCATAGCTGCAATCCGAGATAAGATGAATATTTTCCCATTTAAAATTATGTTTTTGCATAAAAGAACGGACTGTGTCTCGACTATTACCTGTAATGGCAAAAATGTCGGTCTCGGGATATTCTTCTCTGAGAGCATCCAATATTTTGAGCTCTTTAATGCAGGGAGGACAATAAATACTCCAAAAAACAATTAACGAGATATTCTTATTTTTTCCGACTGTTCGTTTATTTCCGGCTAAATCCTCAATTTCCAAATCGGGCAGTTTTTCTCCAATACATTCCCGATAATTTTTAGGAATTTTTCTCATCAACAGAAAAGCTGTGGTATCCTCTACATTTCTTGAAGTGATAATATATTTTAATGTTGCCAACGAATCATTAAACATCTCTATAGATATTCTCACACTGTCAGCATCAAAAAAAGCTACATGTTTTTTGGGTTGAACGATTAAACTCTTACCATCTTCACTTCGTGTTACCGATTCTTGAGCAAACGCCCCAAATGAGATCAAAAATAAAAATAGAATAAACAAATTTTTCATGATATCTGCAATTTAATTTTCAGCATAATAGACATAATCTTAATCCTTGATAAAAGGATTTATTAAAATTAGAAATAGATACTTTTTTTTGTAGTAAAAAATCTGTCAATTAATATAACAATTAGACCAATTTACTTCAATATCGATAATCTGTTATATAAAAAGACTGTTCAGAAAATAGTTATCAGTTATTTTCTGAACAGTCTTTTACCAAGTCAATATCTACGTGATATTTAGAGCCTGCCGTAAATTTCCCAACAAAAAAATATTATCAGGTCATTTTTTTGTTAAAAAATTCAGGCTCTTAAAATCAGCAGAAGCCTTCTATTAACAAATACTTTTTCTGCTATTGTTCACTAACGTTTTTTACCCAATATTATAACACTACTTATAGAAAGATTTTTTCCCTTGGTCCGCACCACAAGCATATATGATTTTATTGTATGCGTATCTTTCTCGGAACTACCGTACATAATATCCGGTGCTTCTGCCCAAAAAACTTCAATAGGAGTTTTATAGGTATTCTTAATTTCAAATTTAGTTGTTCCGGCTTTAAAAGTCACGATGCCATTCTTGTAAATTTTCGATTTTACTCCTTTTATAAATTCATAAGCCGGGGATTTACCTTCGAGACGAGCATCTACAAAACCGTCCCCGAGTTCCGGCTTATCAGATAAAGCCAAGACATAATCATAGGTGTGTTCTTCTTCAGACTGTGCCTCGAACCGATCTATAAATTTATTGCGGTCAAGTTTCACCGTACGTGTCAACTTTACTCCGGGATAACCATTATTATCTAATACAGCGGAAGCAACTCCCCCGTTTTTATCGGGATCGAACGACAGTAACTTACCTGCTGTTTTAGCTCCTCTGATCTGCATATCTTGCCCGTCCACCAACACGAGATTATGAGACAATCCCCGCTTTTGCCATCCCAAATAGGCCGGTTGTGCATAACTATACGTTCCGCAATCGGTAAGAATCTCTTTCTCCCCATTGTGTAACGTAACCGAAAGCCGGTCGGGATGACTGTGCCCTCCATCACTAAAACCATAACGGAAGACCAACGTATTATCTCCTGAACGCAAAATTGCGATTCCCGTATCATCAAACAGATAACTATCTTGTTTCAACGGCGCTTTATCCGGTTTAATATCGACATTCGTCAGCAAAGCCAATGCCGAATTTCGATCTTTAGTCGCATAGACTTTTGCTAAGATTTGCAAGATAAAAGGATCTTTGAAGCGGGAATATCCCATCTCATATAAAAAATCCTGATTTGAAATATCGGACATATATCCCCCGTCATTATGAGCAGGAAAAGTCATGTTCGGATACATTGCTTTAACAACACCCGTAAGCATACTTTTCAGTTTCTCATTATAAAGATCTATACCGCAAGCCCTTGCTGCATTTGCCGTCTGCAAAAGAGCCTTAAGCGGGAAATAGTGATACCCGGGCGAAGCTTCTTTATACCAGCCGTCATCATAAACCATCTTTTTGAACTCTTCGATATAGCCGACACTGCCGTTAACCGCATAATCCATCATCTCGTCATTTTTTAATGTTACAGCCAACGATGTTCGCATAGCATTATTCCAAGCCTGCCAATTGTGCTGTCCACGACGGGCCGTAATCATATCAGCAGCTTCCTGAAACAGATTTTTCTCTATTTTTTCTCTCTCTTGCTGTGTCAGACCATCCCTTATGATTTCATAAATCGGACAAACATCGGAAAACCACATGGCATCTTCTAACCATTGTTCAAACATTCTGCCCAGATAATAAGATTTAGCAACTTGCTCTTTTGTATAAACCGGATATTGCGGATATTTATCGGCATATTCCAAGAAGATTTCCTTTAGGTAATCAAAATATTTTTTGTCTTTTGTAGCTAAATATAAATAACCACAATCGACAATAAAATATTGCATATTATGCTGATAGATATTGCGCCAGCAAGCATCGAAAAAGTCACTTTTATAAGATTTTCCGCAATCGGGACAATAGTGGTCATGAGGCTTGTCAAGCTCGAATTTAAACAGCTTTTTATGTACAGGGCAAATATAGTTCTGACTACGCCCAGTCGATTTATCGGGAATGTCAAAACCATAACGGACACGTTCATCGACTCTTTCTTTCAACATACCGACAATTTTAGTACCCCATTCGGTTTTAGCAGAGGCTTCTACATTCCTCAAATCTTCATCCGTAAAAAAACGATAAGTTTTTTCGCAAGAGCGGTTATTTACTCCTTCTGTTAAAGAATTCGCTTCATTATTTGCTCTGAGTTGCGAAGCACTTATAAAAGCAATAAAAACAAGCGATACCGTCAGTAACATCTTTCTCATGTTATTTCGATTTACTTTTAGTTAAACATTAAATTCTTACTGATTGTCAATACGCATAATACGACATTTTTGCAACAAGCCTTTTTGTTTTACAAAGAGATAAAAGAAGCATTAATTTTTTCAAGTTATTCGTATTAGCAAATAATTAAAAAAATATTAAATGCAAATTAAGAGCATATCCTCCCCTATCTTACATTAAAATAATCTTGTTTATTCAACAAATTGAGAATTTACTCCTACAAAGTAGGAAAACGGCATCCTACAAAATCGATTTAAGCAAACATTCCAAGTTGCCTGTCTCGGTAGCAAAAGACAATTTCCGGATATTTTTGTTCAAAAGGGAACAGTCCGAAAGAAAATGCAAAGAGAACCGAATAATTTTTTGCTATCGGGAAATTCAAACAGACTATAAAACTAATTTTTTGATTTTAGCAAACTGAAAAGTAGAAATAAAAAAAATGGTTGTCATCCCGACAACCAATCTTCGTTAACCTTAAATCTAATACCATGAAAAACACATTGCAAATGTACGGCATATTTCTATTTACGCAAACAAATAAACAAAAAATCGACACATAATTAACTATATTTAATTATTATAGTAAATAATCGAAATATCAGAAACACAATTTAACAATTACTCTATTTTTTCAAATCTATATTCCATACTTTTGCATAGACATATTACCTAAAAATATTACTTTTGTGAAAAACAAATAGCATGTCAATGAAAGTCATAGATTTAATAAAAAACAGTCCTACGACCGCATTTTCTTTTGAAGTGCTTCCCCCTCTGAAGGGGAACAGTATCGAAAAAGTTTTCAATACGATAGATACATTACGGGAATTCGATCCCAAATATATCAATATCACGACCCATCGAAGCGAATTTTTATATAAAGATATGGAAGGGGGATTATATAAACGTGTGACTGTCCGCACCCGACCTGGAACTGTTGCAGTGGCTGCCGCTATTCAGAATAAATATCAAATTCCCGCTGTTCCCCATATAATATGCAGCGGATTTACTCAAAGTGAAACAGAATATGCCTTGATAGACCTGAGTTTTCTGGGAATATGCGACTTGCTGATTTTGCGAGGAGATAAAGCAAAACATGAAAACAGGTTTATTCCGACTCCCGAAGGGCATGCGCACGCTATCGATCTGCAGGCCCAAGTAAACCGGTTTAATGAAGGATACTTTCTGGACGGAAGCAAAATGTCCCTCATAAATACTCCGTTTTCTTATGGTGTAGCAGGATACCCGGAAAAGCATGATGAAGCTCCCAATCCCGATTCAGACCTCTTCTGGCTTAAAGAAAAAGTAAAAGCAGGAGCAGAATATATCGTAACGCAAATGTTTTTTGATAATGAAAAATACTTTTCTTTTGTCGATCGTTGCAAGAGCGAAGGTATCGATGTACCCATTATTCCGGGCATCAAACCCATAAACTTCCGCAATCAACTTACGGTTTTACCCAAGGTTTTCCACGTCGATCTTCCTGAGGCACTGGCCTCTGAATTAAGAAAATGCAAAACCGATGAAGAGGCTAAAGAGGTTGGTGTAGAATGGTGTATATTACAAGCTAAGGAACTAAAAGAAAAAGGTGTACCAAGCATCCACTTTTACTCGATGATGGCTACCGAAAGTGTAAAACGTGTAGCACGGCAAGTATATTAAAACAATAAGAAGGAGGTAATTATCGTGTTTTTCAAAGATATTATCGGACAAGATGAGGTAAAGAAAAGATTGATACATTCTGTAAAATCCGGACAAATAGCTCATGCCCAACTGTTTTGCGGGCCTGAGGGAATCGGGAAATTACCTTTGGCTCTTGCTTATGCCCGATATATACAATGCACGAACAAGGGTGAAGAAGATGCTTGTGGTGTGTGTCCGTCATGCAAACAATTCAGTTCGGTCATGCATCCCGACATTCACTTTGTATTTCCGATTTATAAGAATGAAAAAAAGAAAAAACGTTTGTGCGACGACTATATAGATGAATGGCGCAAATGTCTCTCCGAGAATCAGTATCTTTCATTGGAACAGTGGCTTTCTTATATCGATGCGGAAAATTCCCAAGTAAGCATCTATGCTGACGAAAGCCGTGAAATTATTCGGAAAATAAGTCTCAAAACTTATGAATCGGATTATAAAATCATGATTATCTGGTTACCCGAATTAATGAATCCCGTGTGTGCCAACAAATTGCTGAAAATACTGGAAGAACCTTACGAAAAGACCGTTTTTTTGTTGGTCAGCAATCAACCCGATAAAATATTGGGTACTATACTCTCCCGTTCACAACGCATTAATATGCGGAGCGTTTCACCCGAAAAAATATCGGAAGCCTTGCAAAGGCGATACTCCTTAGGACAACAAGATGCCGATGCTGTGGCACACATTGCAAACGGAAATTTTATTAAAGCACTGGAAACGATACAGCTCTCAGAAGAAAACCAATATTTCTTCGATCTTTTCGTACGCCTCATGCGTCTGGCCTACGGCAGAAAAATAAAAGATTTAAAGGTCTGGAGTGAAGAGGCCGCCGATATGGGAAGAGAAAAAGAAAAACGTTTTCTGGCTTATACTCAACGTATGTTACGAGAAAATTATATTTATAATCTTCATATTCCCGAAATCAGCTATTTAAATAGTAGGGAAGAACAGTTTTCCACACGTTTCGCACCGTTCATACACGAACGTAATATTATTTCATTGATGAATGAACTGAGCAAGGCAGAATCGGACATATCGCAAAATGCAAACGGAAAGATCGTATTTTTTGATTTGGCAATAAAAATGATTATGTTGCTGAAAAGTTAAAAATTAAAACTCTGTTCGCTCCTATTATCAAAAAGCATATCTTTGTAGTCCGTAAAAATCAATAATATTTTACGGTACACAAATCTACGGGGCTGACCGGTTTTGACAGCGGGTAGAAATGGTGTGTAAGCATGCAGAGCGTGGATGGCTTGCTCTATAATCTCAGACATCAAAAATTTAACTGGCGAAAATAACTACGCTCTTGCTGCTTAATCGAAGTATAGTAGATTAGCTTAATCTCCGCAACAGTTGTGGAGACAAGACATCACCCGGTTGCTGTTGTTCCGAAGCGTTCCGAAACGGTGGTGCAATAATATCGGAAATAGTGGGTAGCCGGCCTTGTGCCGCCCATGAAATTTTAAAGGCTAAGGTATGAATTGGTGGCTTCGGTCTTGTTCATACCCGACAATCAAAGCGAAGATAAGCATGTAGAAAGCTCATTAGTTCCTCGTTTGGACGAGGGTTCGAATCCCTCCAGCTCCACTTTGTTTTTATAAAATATTATCATCAATAGTTGTATAAATATTTTCTTTAAAGAAAAATTTATACAACTTCTATATAAGGAATAAATACAGCAAAAACAAGCTTATATATAATTTTTACTCACGTCGAATCGAGTTCGTTATCCTATCTATATTACACATATCCAAATTTTTATATTAAACCTTTTTCTGTACTATTGAAAATATTCAGGAAGCTGATTCTTAATCTTTTTTCTAATATTGTGAATTCTACTTTTTACTGTACCTTCTTTCATGTTGAGAATATTTCCTATCTCTTTATAACTTTTACCCTGTATCAAAAGTCCAATCAAAACACGAGTCGGAATATCCATTTTATTTAGGGATATTCAGTAAATGTCCCTAAAAAGTAAGATGGCATATAAAGTCGATAG
>ERZ791915.2070-NODE-2070-length-13453-cov-7.562397_pt1 | contig 13453 bp, 13 predicted proteins | sample MGYA00510139_ERZ791915 | MGnify/ENA primary metagenome ERZ791915 (study PRJEB30046, sample SAMN00792117) | human gut metagenome | study: EMG produced TPA metagenomics assembly of the A metagenome-wide association study of gut microbiota in type 2... | reverse complement strand
GTCGCCGCTGGCGTAGCTGAAGGCGCCGCCGATACGTCCCGTGCCGCCGTTTTCGTCATAGGCTTGGTCGTAGCCGCCCTGTATGGCTTTGTAACGGGTTTTCATCTGGCCGTAGGCACTGTTTTTCAGATCGCCGCCATAAACGCGCGCCCAAACGCCTGCTTCACTGCCGTCACGCAGCTCGCCCAGCCGTTTGTCCAGGTGGTTACTGACGACAGTGCCCAGCTGCAGCGCACTATAAGCCGCATTGCCGGTGGCGTGAATATTGCTGCTTGACTCTATTTTCAGACCTACGAGCTTACCGCCCTCTAAAACAGGCGTATAAGCGCCGGCACCAGTTTCCCACGTAACTCCATAAATCTTTACCTGTTCTGCCCCACTGCCGGTAAGCACGGTATGCTGTCCTGTATAAGTGCCGTAGCCATTTTTGCTTACCGGATCATAAACCACCCTGACGCCTAGGGCAGCGTCTTTATTGACATTAGTGATTTCGAGCTGGTCGCCCGCATTATTAATAATATCGCTGTTGATATAAACGACGCCGACCTGACTGTTGAGATCATTGATCTTCATCGTGCGCCAGCTGCCGTTCCTTGCTGGATCGTCCCAGGTCAGGTCAAGCACGCCGCCGTTTCGCAGCGTCAGCGTCTCAATGGAGTTGACCGCGGTCTGATACCCATTGCTGTCAACTTTGCCGTTTTCATATGCCGTTCTTTCAAAAAAGCTGCCGTTGCGGTTGTCATATACAGGTTGCCAGACAGCACCGTCAGTGACGGTGAGATTGACAGTACCAGTTCCCGTATACGCACTGTCTTTATCCCGCTCCGTTATCACATTGCCCTGCAGAAAAGAGTCGGCATTTGTCAACATCAGGTTGATGACGCCTGTATTTTTGGCATCCAGATCACCGGTCAGCTGCACAGTATACCTACCGTCGGCATTCACCGTAACGGCAGCCGCCTTGTCTGAGGCACAAAGACTGCCTGCGTACGCGGGACTCTCTGCACCGTTCAGCGTCCCACTTTGGGCCTGCGCCGTGACAATTGCGTTCCCAATAATCTCTATCTGCCCGCCATTATAGGCCATAAGCCCATTCGCTCTGGCATCTGTCCTGGATTTCGGATCAGTACCAGTCCCGTCGCCGCCGATCGCCCGCACGTTGACGACAGTATCACCTTCCAGCCTGACCTTACTATTGACCTTGCTGGCATAGACTCCATAGGCAGAGTTACGCCCATCAGTCAAACCATTAGTGTTGGTACCATGACCGCCCAGCGTCTGCAAGTTGATCACAGTATTGCCTTTGATCTCTACCGTCCCCGGCATAGCAGCGATCCCGTAACCGGTAGTCATATTACGGACCCAGCCCGTCGTCGTACACGTACCGCCCTGGGCCTGTGCCGTAATGGCAACATCACCAAGTACATTGATACTGGAATACGGCTCACTACCCTGGACATTAAGCTTCATGCCGTAAACTTCAGCCTCTGCACTGGCATTGCCATTTATATTACTCGACGATATACCGCTGTTAGACTGCGCGTTGATATTCACGTCGCCAGCAACCCCGATACTGCCGCCGTTGGCAGCAAAAAGCCCGTACGCGATCGTATTCGTATTGGCGTTTCCTTTCCCCTCCACCATAGTTGACTTATTGCCCTGCGCCAACACATGGACGTCTAGGGCGCCTGTGTGTTCGAGCTTACTGCTTTTGTCCGCGTCAATACCTCTGGCAGTTGCGGTAGCACTTATATTGGCGGTATTATAATCATCCTGAAATGACAGCTCTATCGTACCTCCATAAGCCTGCGAGTTAATGACCATATTTCCCAAGCTGACAAAAGTGCAGTTAGAAAGAGTCATTCCATAAGTGGTCGTATCAACCTCTATACTTCTGAACTCATCAGTGGCCGTACCGCCCCAGGCCTGCGCCGTAATGGGGATCAGGCTGCCCAACAGAAGGTTGCTGCCGCTGTTATATGCCTGAACGCCATAAGCATCGGCCCTGTAATCATTCTTCCCAAACCTCGAAGGAGCGCGGTTATCAGCAATGCCGACCAGAGGTCCCTTTTCCTGGACGTCGTACGTTTCATCAGCCGAAAACTTATGTCCATAGGAAGTTTTCCGCAGCGCCTGCGCTGGCGTCATCCATAAAAGACAGCAGCCGGCACACACCAGAGCCGCCGTCAAACGCAGACCTCTTTGTCTTTTTAGATATCGTTGTCCCCCCCTAATGTACTATTTTGTAATCTTCTGCTTTTCATAATTTTTCCTCCCCATCTACTCTTATTTTTTAACTGTTGGCCTTTAAACTGCGTCTATCCTGCAATTTACTCTTTACAATACATAGCTCCACCATTTTTTTATAAATTCCAAGAATATATAAGTGTAATTCTTTATAATCTAATATTATCACAATAATATACTGTTGCAAAGATAGAATATATTTAAATCGCAAATAAAATGCTCAAACAAAAACCACGCAGCGGGGAAATTCTCCTCACTGCGTGGTTTTTTAATCCGCCTGCTCATAATCAAAACAAATACCTTTGCCGCCGGCTTTTTTTACCCTGTACATGGCCTGGTCGGCTTTCAGCAGCAGCTCTTCTACCTTGCGCCCGTCCTCGGGATAACGCGCCACGCCGATACTGACGTTGCAAAAAACTGCGCCGCTTTTCAGCTGCCAGGGCTTGTTAAAGCGCCGATGGATAAAACCAGCCAGATTGCGGATATGATCTTCCGTTTTATCGCCGTCGATGATCGCCACGAATTCGTCGCCGCCGTTTCTTTAAATAGAACCTTCCAGCATGGGGATACCTAAAAAGAACTGCCCCAGCTGCACCAAAAATTCATCACCGGCTTCATGCCCAAAAGTATCGTTGATATTTTTAAAGCCGTCAATATCAAAAAACAGCAGATAACCCTTACCGCCGTCCTCAAGCTGTGCCAGCCGGCGTTCGCATTCCTGCACCAGCATCCTGCGGTTCGGCAGCTCAGTCAGCGCGTCGTAATTGGCCAGATACTCGATCAAAGCTTCGTTGTGCTTGTTTTCAGTGATATCGGCGCTGCTCACCACATGGGCCAGCCTGCCGTCCACCCAGCGAAAGGCCGCGCTGAATACTCTGAACCAGGAACCGTCAAAGGGCCGCTGATAATCCCAGGAATAGATTTTAGTGGGTTCGCCGTTCTCGTCGATCAGCTTTTGCTGCGGGCAGAAGGAACAGGGCCCGTTTTGCCCCGGAAACAGTACCTCCCAGCACTTACGGCCCAGGAACTGTGCAATGCCGCCATAGGGGGCTGCCATCGACTTATTGGCATATAAAATGTCATGGTTGTAAAAATCATTGACATAGATGTCGATACCTGTGTTATCCAAAATACTTTCCAGCGAATTGCTGGCAAAAGCCAGCCTGTTGCGATAGACACGCACGCCTAAATAACGCCCGAACATTGGCAGCACCGTCGTCAGAAGCCGATGTTCGGCAGCGGTCAAAGGCCGCACAGTCTGCCGTACAAATACCAGCAGCCCATAGATCTGCAGGTTTTCATCTACTACCGAGCCTACTACCAGCGACCGGGCAGCAAACAGCTGCAGCAGCGCCTCCTCAGCGGCAGTATTGCTCTGTCCCTGCTCCAGCAGGACAAAGATTTCCTGCGCCAGATAGCTGCGGTAATCAGCGTCGATCTCGTCGAGGTCAAAGCTGGGCTGACAGGTAAATCCACTGCGCAGGCTGTGTTCTTTTAAATGCAGTACGTTGTACTGGTCCAGTTCATAAACCAGACCGCCGTCAAAGGCGAACTCACCGCTGATCATAGCCAGGGCCCTGTCGATAACATCCGTCTCCACTTGCTTGGCACCCAGTAACTCAGCTAAAGCTAAAATAAGTTTTGCGCCTGTTTCTTCCACCGCTGACACCTTCTATTTATGATATTTTTAACAGTTTATGATATTTTCCCGACCGCCTGATTCTTAGTCCCATTCTATCACATTTATTTTTTTCATCAACTATAACTTAGTTTCTTTATCGGCGCCAACTTTATAAAGCGGTTAAAAGATAAAAACAGCAGCGGCCTTTTCAGGCAGCTGCTGTTTTCAGCATACTCTTAATTTGTCAGCCAAACCTTATTTCCAGAACGGATAGGTGCTCAGGACCACGACCAGCCCCAGCACGATAAAATCGGCTGCGCCCAGCGGTTCGCGGGGCATATTTTTATAAGTATTGTTGCCAAAGCCCTTCAGCTCCATACTCAGCGCCAGCGTTTCGGACTTGGCCACCGCCCGCATGACCAGCGGCCTGATGACCACCACATACGAAAGCAGACGTTTGACGCAGTTGCCCCGGTTGGAATAACCGCGGCAGGACTGGGCGTCCAGCGTGATCTCGCTGTCAGCCAGAAAATTCGGCACAAAGCGCAGCGCCGTCGTCAGCATAAAAGCATATTCACAAGGCAGGTGGAAACGGTCCACCAGCGTCTTGGCGATATCCTGAATCCGTGTCGCCGCCAGCATGCACAAAAACGCCATCGTCATCACCAGCATCCGCAGGCCGCCCGTCAGCGCAACCTCCAAAGGTGAGCCAAACAGCAGCTGGAATAAGATCATCAGCCCGGTGAATACCGCCAGGCCGCCGATCGCCGCCATCGTCATCCTGTCGCGCTTGATCGACAGCAAAAGCGCCAACTCCAAAACGAGGATCGTCGCCACCGCCTTGACCGGCAGGATAAAAACCCACGCCGTCACCGCCACAGTGACGATGATCTGGGTAAATGCACTGATCCGCATCAGTCCTCAGCTCCTTTCCGCACCAAACGGCTGCAAAATTCCTCGGGTGTCGCCGCCGTAAAGCCCAGACTGCCCGCCAAAGCAGCCGCCGTCGGCCGGCGCAGGCCCCATTCTTCCACGTTATGCGCGCCGCCAAACAGCTCTGTCGGCGTACCGTCGTACACCAGATAGCCGTCCTTCAAAACAATGGCCCGCTTCGCATAACGGCGTACCACGTCCATATCATGCGAGATCAGCACGATCGTGATGCCCTTTTCCTCGTTCAGCGACTGCAAATACTGCATCATCCGCTCTTTTTCGATAGCATCCTGACCATTGGTGATCTCGTCCAAAATCAAAGTCCGCGGGTTCAGCGCCAGCGCCGATGCCACGCCCAAACGCCGCTTCTGCCCGAAAGACAATAGCCGCGGATAAGCGCCCGCCAGCTCTGACAGCCCTGTAGTCGCCAAAGCGGCCTCCACCTGCTTTTTGATCGTCTCCGCCGTCAGCTTTTTCGCCTTCGGTCCGTACGCCACTTCATCAAAAACCGTATCCTCCAGGATCTGCAGGTCCGGGTTCTGGAACACATAACCGATCTTGTCAGCCAGGTCGGCCGGCTCATAATTGACGATGTCCTCACCGTCCACCAGCACCTGCCCGCTGCGGGGATGCAGAAGCGCCATGAACAGACGGCTCAAAGTAGTCTTGCCGCTGCCGTTGTGGCCCAAAAGCGCCACAAACTCGCCGTCACCGATCGTGCAGTCGATATCGTTCAGTACCGGCAGACCCCTGCGGTAAGCAAAATTGACCTCTTTAGCCTCCAGCATCAGGCGTTCCCCCCTTCAAAACCAAGCAACTGTAACTCCGCAGCCGCCTCAGCCTCAGTCCGCCACTCGCCCAGACTGACACCGAAACGCTGCTCCACCCCCAGCTTCACCTGCCACAACGCAGGCACCAGCGGGCGCAGCTCCTCGTCCTCATACATCGTCCGCGCCGCCGCGGCAAAAGTATCAGCCGTCACCAGCTGCCCCTCCTTCAACACAACCAGATCCGTCACATACGGCAGCAGATAATCCACCCGGTGCTCTACCACCACGATCGTCGTACCGTAGCGCTTGTGGATCGTGTATAACAGCTCGTACAACGCGTTAGCCCCGTCCGGGTCCATAGCCGACACCGGCTCGTCCAGCACAATGATCTCAGGACGCACCGCCAAAGTCGCCGCCAGCAGCAAACGCTGCCGCTGACCGCCCGACAGCTCGTCCAGCTGATAACTCTCGCGCCCCGGCAGGCCCACGTCCTCCAAAGCCTTGCGGGTACGCTCCGCCACTTCCTCAGGCGCAAAACCGTGGTTCAGCAGGCTGAAAGCCACTTCCTCACCCGCTGTCAGCGAAACCAGCTGGCTTTCGTAATCCTCCAGCATCAGGCCCACACGCATCGCGATGTCCGACACCCGGCGCCCTTTGGTCGATTCGCCCAGCACCTGCACATCGCCGCTGTAGCGGCCGCCCATATAAAAAGGCACGATGCCCGTCATCGCCTTGCACAAGGTAGTTTTGCCCGCGCCGCTGGGCCCGGCCACTACCGTGAACGAACCTTTTTTGATCTCCAGATCGATGTCCTGCAGCACCAGGTCCGATTTATTATAAGCAAAATAAAAATTCTCCAGCTTGATAACACTCTCCATCAGTCATCGTCCTCCTGCACAAAAAACAGCTTCCGCACCGGCCCGAACAGCAAAAAGGTGATCACGCCGTTCAGCGCGCCAATGATCGCCACCACGGGCAGCATGGCATACAGCCAGACGTGCAGCGGCAGGCCCAGAACGATCTTTAAAATGAAGGTAAACACACCGCCGCTGGCCATAGTTGCCAAAAAACCAGTTAGCAAAGGACGCAGCTTCCACTTGCCCAAGCCGCAGCGCAGCATGGCTTTTACCAGAATGCAGCAGGTGATCGCCCCCGAAAGCTCGCTGGCGATATTGCCTAGCGGAAAAGCCGACTTCGACGACGGCACCAGCGTCACGCCCGCAATAAAACCGATGCCCACCGCCTGTGACAGCGTCGGGTTCGTCAGATTGATAACGATAGAATACATGGCGATCGTCCAGTTCGGCGTCACGCCGCCCACATTGGGGCTGACCGTATGCAGGATGATGCCGATAGCAAACAGCATCGCCGTGATCGCTACCCAGCGGTAACCGTCCTGCATCGGTTTAACTTCGATCAGGTCTACCAACGGCAGCCTGGTATTTTTTTCTTTCTCCATAATATGAGCCTCCTTCAGCCTGGGCAAATAAAAAAGCCCTTCATCCCCATGTAGGGACGAAAGACACAACTTTCGCGGTACCACCCTGCTTGACCGATTAAGGTCCGCTCGCTAAGATACGGGCCGCAGCCGATATCCCCTTCATTGGTAACGGGCGAAGCCTCCCGACGGCGTCTACCCCCTTGCGGGCTCAAGCCGTATCTTAAAGGTCCATTCACTCTGCCGCCAAACGCCGGACTTGCACTGTCACCGGCTCGCTGAGGTCCGCTTGGCAAAGCTACTAATCCTCATCATCGATCAAATACTTATGAAATTACTTTAAAGTGTAGCACCAGCGGCAAAAGTTGTCAATAAGCGCGTGTGTATACATGAAGGAAAGCCCCAAAGCTAAAAATATACTTGAAATTTTGCGCCGACAGGAGTAAGATAAATAACATAGTGGGGACGTAGCTCAGCTGGGAGAGCGTACGGTTCGCATCCGTAAGGTCGAGAGTTCGATCCTCTTCGTCTCCACCATTATATATATTGTCAAACAGTAAGGCCAACAATAATTGTTGGCCTTATTTATATTAAATATATTCAAAATTTTTAATAATAAATGTTTCATTTCCCTATTCCATATTTCTATTATATTTTCTTTTAACTTACCTTTTTCAATAGGTATTCACCATTTAAATATTGTAATCTTTCTGCCTAATACACCTTTGAAAAGACCACTCCCCTCCTCTACATTTTTGTTCTCTGCTCATCTCTAACCAGATCATAATAGCAACTTCCTAAAATATTGTATAATTATATTGTCTCGTTTATAATTAATTTTAGAACTTATTTCATCGTCAAATCTTTTATCTTAAGTTTTCAAAACATTTACTCCTCCAATATTTCACAAACTATTTTCATTTTTTCAATGTTTATGTTATTATTTTATATTAAGGAGATGTATATTGCAATGAAAGTATATAAACGATACAAAACAGGAAATGAATTAACTTTATACAACGGTGATTGCATAAAACTATTAAAACTACTCCCAGATTCATCAGTGGACCTGATTATTACTTCGCCTCCTTATTGTATTGGAAAAGCATATGAAGATCCAACAGATGATATATACACATTTAAAAATCAACATATAATGATATTTCCTGAACTTTATCGTATATTAAAATTGGGTGGAAGTATTTGCTGGCAAACTGGCTATCATGTCACTAATTCTAGTATCATTCCTCTAGATTATTATATATATAATATTTTTACTGAAAATAACAATAAATTTACTACACCACTCATATTACGTAACAGAATTATTTGGACTTTTGGACACGGGCTCAATAGCACACAAAGGTTCAGTGGACGCCATGAAACAATTCTTTGGTTCACAAAGGGAAATTCTTATAATTTCGATTTAGATAATGTAAGAATTCCTCAAAAATATCCCGGAAAACGTGCATATAAAGGTTCTAACAAAGGTAATTTCAGCGGAAATCCTTTAGGCAAAAACCCCTCTGATGTTTGGGATATTCCTAATGTAAAGGCACAACATATAGAAAAAACAAACCACCCTTGCCAATTTCCCATTGCTATTCCTAGTAGATTCATAAAAGCATTAACACCGCCGAATGGTATTGTCTTAGATCCTTTCATGGGGTCGGGTACTAGTGGCGTTGCAGCTATATTAGAAAAACGAAAATTTATCGGTGCAGAAATAAAAAAAGAATATTATGAAATTGCTACAGAACGTATAAAAAAAGCAATTAAGGGAGAAATCTTAGTTAGAGAAGATGTTCCCGTTCTAGAACCTAATGTTAACAGTTCTGTTGCAAAAATGCCTAATGAATTTATAGAAGCAAAGGAGTCAAAAATAAATGAAAAAAACTCGAAGAAAGAAAAAAACTAAACTTACTCCAGAACAAATTGCTAATAATAGAAAGACACGTATTTTCCAAAAAAAAATCCGTGATATTTTTACTATTACTGGCTTTAAATATATAAATACTAGAAATATGCATATAGAAGTTGGTAATAGAAGAGTTGAAATTGATTCTATGTTTTTATATGAAAACATTTTATTAATATGTGAAGATACTTCAACTACTGTAAATATTAAAGATCACATTCGTAGTAAAAAAGAAGCTTTTGAGCAGATTGAGGATAACTTCTCAGAATTCATAAAACAAGTAATTAATATTTGCCCTGAACATTCTCAAAACTTAAAAAAATACAGTAACGATCGATTCAAAATATTTTTTCTTTATTTCTCACAAAATGATTTAGGTTTAGGTGATGACGATCTTGCAAGATATCCTAATATTAAATTTATAGAACCCCAAAAGCTAAATTACTTTAATAAAATTATATCAACTATTAAAGTATCTGGGCGATTTGAAATATTTCGTTTTTTAAATATTTCTGTCAATGATATAGGCCTTCCTAGCAGCGAAAGCAGCAAAAAAACAATAAAAGCACCAATAATATGTCCTAATTCTTCTACTGGATTAAAAAATAATATTAGGTTAGTTTCTTTTATGATGTCCGCAGAATCACTCATAAGTACTTGTTATGTTTTACGAAAAGATAATTGGGAAAATTCTATGTGGCTATATCAACGTCTTATAGAAAAAGAAAAAATAAAAAAAATACGCGAATTTCTAGTAAACAAGGGGGAAACATTCTTCAATAACATTATAGTAGCGCTTCCTGATAATATTAAATTTACCGATAGCAATGATAATTATTTGTCTATAGATCAAATTTGTGATTATCAAAACTGCACTATGGAAATTCCAAATCAAATGAATAGTATTTGTATTATTGATGGACAACATCGTATATATGCACATTATGAAGGTGAGAAAAATAAAGATAAAAATGAAAAAACTATATCTGAATTAAGGCAAAAACTTCATCTTTTGGTTACTGGACTTATTTTTCCAAAAGAAATGACAGATGGCATGAGAGCCCAAATTCAAAGTGAAATTTTTTAGATATTAACTCTAACGCCAAACCAGTACCAGCTGATGTTTTACTGCATATAACTACTTTAAAGGATCCCTGTTCTGATATAGGTTTAGCAAGACAAGTCATAGGAGCATTAAACAGAAAAAATATTTTCTTAAATCAATTTGAGTTATCTTCTTTAGAAGATTCCAAAATAAAGGTTGCTTCCATAATAAAATTTGCATTACGTTACTTAGTTACTATAAATCCAAGTGAAGGAAGAGTTAGTCTCTTCAACTATTGGGATGGTAATAAAAGTGCATTAATAAGTAAAGATCAAAATACAATAAACGAATATGTGGAATTTTGCGCAAAAAAATTATCTGAATATTTTTCTGCATTAAAAAATAATTTTAAAGAAGATTGGAATGATCCAAATTCAAAAATTTTATCTGTTATATCAATCAATGGATTTATAATCGCATATACTCGACAACTAAAAATTAATGGACTAAAAGATTTTAATTTTTTTAATACTTGTTTTAGTAATCTGTCCATTGATTTTTCTCAACAAAACTTTCCTTATACTTCCAGTCAATATAAAAAATTCTCCAATGAAATACTCCTTAAAGCATTTAATTTATATTAATATTAAATAAAAGCATTCTACGACATATAGAATGCTTTTAATTGTAAAATACAAAAATAACCTTGCTTTCGCAAGGTTATTTTCTTTTACTCCTTTATTCTATTATCCCATTTATCCAAACTCCTCAACGCCGCATCAGGTGCTCGATCAGCTGATGCAGGCGTTTTTTATTTGCTTCGTGGTCGACAGGCGGCAAAATGGATGCAGGCAAGTCAGCCGCTACCTGACGATTTCTTAGCCGCAGTTCTTCTTTTACCGCTTCGTCCATATCATAAAAACGCGGAAACCTTTGTCCTGACGCCAACTTCCGGCTGCAAACGGCAAAAACCTCATTATCCACGTTCCCATAACGTTGCACCCAAGCATCTAAAAGCCGGCGTTTCTCATTTTCGCCATAGGCAGGTACTACCAAGCCTGCTGCTTTAAACAAAGCCAGCGCCCTGCCAACCATTTTATAAGGGTTCAACATAATGTCGGCGACCCTTTCCCAGATACAAACTTTTGCAGCCTTTCTACCGCCCGTAGTCTGATCCTTCTAATAGCGCACTCTTTCGTATGCAGTAATTCAGCAATATCACTGCTATTGTTATTCTCCAACCCTGCAAGTATCACTACTCTTTGCTTACGCGTAAGCACCCCCATCAGTTCGCGCACAGTAAATTTCTGGATAGCTTTTTTATCAGCATTCCAAAATTTTTTATAATCAGCTACATCCATTGCTATTTCTGCCGCCGATGGATGTACATTATCGCCATCATCATACGAAAGTTCTTTGTAATCATGCTTTTTCACTCGACGTATCTCGCTCCAGACCGCTGTTTTCAAGCAGTTTTTGATATGATTACCAAAAGCATCAGCTTCCTCAGGGTCCCAAGCAGCTATTTCTTTCAGTAATAATTCGCACAGATTCTGTACAGCATCTCCCTGGTTTAGCTGCAAGTAATAACCGTTATAGGCCAGCGTATTATAGATAAGTCCCTTAAAATTAGTCAATATTTGCAGCTTGGCCTGCTTATCCCCCTGCTGGGCCAGTACCAGCAGTTTTTTTATCATGCAATCTTCATAACCTGTCCTGCCGTCACCAAAAAATGTTTCTATATCATTCTTTAACTCGTGTATCTCCAAATCGACACTCCTCAGTCTTTTATAGCTATATTTTCTTTCTCACAACATACATCCTGCAAAAATACCGCTGCCGTCATAGTCTCCGCACACTCACAGCACATAGCCCCGGAGACCGTATCCCAATACTTGTCGCCTACACAGAGCACTTCGCTGCAAGCACAGCAATAGTCCACTTTCTCAGCATCGACATCAGGCACTGCCAGCCAGTCATTTTCCAGCTTTGCAAAACAGCTCATTTGTAAGCAAACTTTTTCAACTGCTTCGCCAGCGCCTTACGCGTCAGCTCGCTGCAATCTAAATGCGCCGCCCTTGCCGCACGCCGCAAAGCATATGGTACAGTTACCCGCAACACAACATCCTCATCATCGGTATACACACGACGTTGACGGCTGGGCTTCCTCACACTTGCACAGCTACATTCACAGGCTTCCTCCTGCATCAGCGGACATTTCAACAATAAATACAGTAAGCGACTTTGCAGCCTCAGTCCCATTGTTTTCTCCATTTTTTCTGTTGATGTTGCCAAATCTTGCATCATGATCATCCTTTCACCGTTATATTTTAGGTGACAATATCCAGTACTTACAAAGTTAGTATTGAGTTACTTTCTTATTAGCATTTCTCTGTTTTACTTAAAGATAAAATCAGAAAGCAGTAAAAACCTAAAAGACTTTAAAAGAAACTGTTCTCAAACTTTAGTACTAAATACTGTCACTATATATAGGGCAGCAAAAAGCAAAAAACGTTACATTTATTTTTGCCGTTTTGAGAAAATTCACATACAGTTCACAAATATCATTAAAATGCTATAAGCAGCCTCTAAAAATAGTATTAAAAAAATTTTTACAAAAAATGTAACGAAAATCTGGTTTTCCTGCCCTATATATAGTGCAAGGGTAAAACGCCCGGCAAGCTAAACCACCCGAAAGGAGCATCACCATGCAATTACAAACATCATCAACGCCGCTGCTGACTGCGGCAGCACTCGCCGAGCTTGTTGCCCTGGGACGCAACCGTATCTCACAGATCTACCTGCACTGGACGGCAGGACGCTACGGCCAGCTTTACGATGATTACCACTTCAACATCGACGCCGACGGCAGCGTTTACCAGACCTGCACCCGGCTCACCCAGCTTAAAAGCCACACCTGGCACCGCAACACCGGCGCCATTGGTATCGCCCTCTGCTGCGCCCACGGCGCGCTACCACATAACGGCAAAGATGCTGAATTCGGCCAATATCCGCCTACGCCGAAGCAGATCGACGCGGCCGGTAAACTGGTCGCCCAACTGGCGCAGGGGCTGACGATCCCCATTGACCGCTGGAACGTGCTGACCCACTGCGAAGCGGCGCTTATCGACGGCTACGGCCCTTACAGTGGCGACGCCGAAACACGCTGGGACTTATGGTATCTGCGCGATTCACCCGGCGACGGGTTGATGAAGCCCGGCGGGCAGGTCATCAGGGGCAAGGCGCTGTGGTATGCAAAAAGCAGCCCCTTTGCTTAAAAGGGCTGCTTTTCAAAGAACACGAAGTTTTCTTTTAAATTTTCTTTTCAAATCTTTAATTTTTCTTTTTCATTTACTTTTTGTTTATGCCGCTTTCTTGAAAGAATTGCTGTAGACTTTCTTGAAAGAAAGTCTACAAGTTTTTTCTTTTTTGATCTGTACCTTTCTTGGGCAAGAAAGGTACCCAAAGAACTTTCAGCGCT
>ERZ791915.2065-NODE-2065-length-13480-cov-2.671657_pt1 | contig 13480 bp, 14 predicted proteins | sample MGYA00510139_ERZ791915 | MGnify/ENA primary metagenome ERZ791915 (study PRJEB30046, sample SAMN00792117) | human gut metagenome | study: EMG produced TPA metagenomics assembly of the A metagenome-wide association study of gut microbiota in type 2... | reverse complement strand
ATTTTGTATGAAAAAGATAAAAAAATAGGAGAAACATTAAATGATAAGAATAATGGAATTAGTATTAAAATAAATGATGAAATCTTAAAATTTAATGTTGTAGAAAATAAAGAACATATAATAAATGTTACAAATAAAGATATAATTTTATTTAGTATAATTAAGAGTAGGTTGAGATTTGGGAGAAAGAATATCTACAAAATTAAGTCGATGGAGTGGAAATACGACATTGAATTATTAATATTACTTGTTGCCTTTTGTGATGTGGTATTTTTCCCAGAGTGGAGATTATTTAGTTGGGGTGAACTAGAATATGATTTATTGGAAATTGATTTAAAGAAAAAAATAAGGAGAGTTGTTTAAGGGGAGTGTAGGGTTAATATTTATTATATTTTATAGTATATACAATAATTTGGAAATCCTGAAAATTTGATGTGGGCGAAAAATAAAGCAAAATGTGGAGGAAATTATAAATATCTTGCAACAAAAATGAATTTGGTCAAGTATTATCTGATAGCAAAGAGAATTTATATAGCTATGATGGACACGGTAATCTTGTAAATGGAAAAGATAATTCATCTACAACAGTTTATGATGCCTATGGAAATATAACAGAAGATATAGGCATAGGAGATGCTCCATTTGGCTATTGTGGAGAATACACAGATAGTGAATCAGGACTTGTATACCTAAGAAATAGATATTATGACCCAAGTACAGGTTCGTTTATAACAGAAGACCCTATAAAAGATGGTAATAATTGGTATGCATATGCCAGTCAGAATCCAGTGATGTTTGGTGATTCGAGTGGATTGACTACTACTAGAGGAGGAAATTTTTTTGAAGGAATTTCAAAGATTATTAGTAGTAATAAAAAATTAAGTAAAATTATTAAGTTTACTGATTTTAGAAGTCATAAACAAGATGACGATACTACTGTTTGGTATACAAATTCTGATTGTTGGCAAAAAGCATTTGGATATAACAATATATATGATAAATTGGCTGATAATTCAGGACCGTCTATACTAGGGATAAATAAGACGGACGTAAATGTAAACTTATTTAATATAATAACAAAAAAATTTTATTTTAACTTCAATGAGGTTGACTATAGAATACAATTATGGAAAGGTAGATATGGACCTGGAATAGGATGTGAAGTGGGTATTTATGAGAAAAAAAACGGATCTAATGTTATAGAAAATGCGTTAGATGTAAAACACTATAAATCATCTTCTGTAGACTATAAAATGTCTATTCAGTTAAGAGATTCAAGTAATAATACTCAAATTTTCAGTAGAAAAGATAACACATGGTGGATAAATGGATTTATTGCAAATAATGCTAGTTTGGATGATTTAACTATGGATATAAGCATTACTTTTCCTGATTCACATATGGCTGAAATTTTCACAGGAACTGTTAACAAGGCTCGTGAATCATATGAAAACAGAGGTATTACTGTGAATAGGAATAATAATGAGGTGAATGTTACATGGGCAAGCAAAAATTTTACAGATGCAAATTATGGAAAATAGGTTGTATTGTTTTTTTGATATTTTTTTTATTATGTGGATGTGGTTTATTTAGTATATATGGTTTATTAAGAGGCTTATCGCACAATGCTAAATTATATCGGGCAATAGATTTTCAAAATTTTGAAGCCGTAAAGGAAGCTGTTGATGATGACTGTAATATAAACAGCTTTAAACCACTAAAAATTAGTGTGTGGGATATGTCTACTGTTGATAGTCCAGTAGTTATGGCTTTGTTTGAAAATAGACCAGATATTGCTAAATATCTCATAAAGCAAGGAGCAGACCCCAATTATATTACTACAAGTGGAAAATCTGTTTTAACTTACTTAATTGAGTATTATGGATATAATAAAGATATGTTTGATTTGTTAATTGAAAAAGGGGTAGATATTAATTATGTTAATAGTGAAGGAGTATCATTGATTGAGTATGCAGTAGGGCGCTATTATGGAGAATTAATATATGCATTAACAGATTTCGATAATCTTATAGTAAGCGATAAAACTGTTAATAATGTACTAAATGAATTAAAGAATGATAATAATTATTATAAAGGATATGGATATTTAAGAGCATTACTTAAACATAATAAAAATGTAGATTCACAAATTTATGATTCAATATTTGACAGTAGTAGACTATTAAATGAAGATATTAAATATGAAAACAAGAAATTGGTGGTTGGTTGTATTGCATCCTTTGGTAATGCAGATACATTGAAAAAAATAATTCAATATGGAGATTACGATATTAATTATTTATATATGCTATCTTGTGAGTACGGAAATATAGAAAATATACAATATTTATTATCAATAGGTGCTAATATTAATAGTAGTGATAAAAACGGAATCACAGCCATTGAAAGAGCTATGAAAGATAATAGATGTGATATAGTAAAATATTTGTTAGAAAAAGGTGCATCAACAAGGGGTGAAAAAGGTACAAATTATGATGATGTTTTGTGTTATGCTGTAATGAATAATAATTATGACATAACAAAATTGCTTATAGAAAAATATAACGATAACTTGAGTATTGATAGAGCAATTTATACAGCTGCATCTTCTGGTAATGGTTTGGCGTTAAAGGCATTTTTGGATACAGGAACAGATGTTAATAAACCTGTAAACAGTGTTAGTTTGCTAGAGTTAGCTTGCATACCAGATAATGGAGATGCTTGTGTAAAACTACTATTAGATTATGGTGCAAATGTAAACGGAATTAACGGTAATCCATTAATTAATGCTGTTAAATATGGAAATACAAATACTGTTAAATTATTGATTGATTATGGTGTTGATATTAATTATAATTTAAGGTATGGTAAAGATGGTGGAACAGCTTTATATTATGCAACTACTGCAGGATACTATGATATTACTAAAGAGTTGGTAAAAAGTGGTGCTAAATTTTCAAATCAGCAAGAAATTGAAAAAGCTATGAGTCGTATTAAATTGAGTAATAATATTTACAATTATTTATTAGCAAATAAGTTGATATAAATTGAATACATGCCAAACCATTATAGAATTTCTAAAACTGTAGATGGCACAAAAACATATGTAATACAGGAAAAGATGCCGGGGTAGTTGGCTTACAAACATGGACAAGTTTGGGGCTAATATATAGGACAAAAGAGGATATTGCTGTTGGCGTTGAAATCGTTATGGCAAGGAACATCGGTGCTGGAGGTCGTAAGAAATATAAAGATTTTAGTGTGCCCATCAACAATGCCTTAAATGATGCCGTTGGTGATTTTCAGGCACATTCTGGGGATTTCATGTGGTTTTATGATATGGTTAAGACTGGTGCTACATGGGATATTAAATTGAAAGATAAGTGGAATGCTCTCATAGGGGCTGGCACATATCCTGGAAGTATAAGTGCCTCAATAGTGCTTTTTGAAACTCTTACTACTCCTGAAGCAGTTGGCAATATAATTTATGGATATTTGAAAACGGCAGCAGGTTTTTCAGAAGGAATACTACTTAAGGGAGGCGATTTTGCGGCGGCTGGTGGTAATTTATCACTTACAGGTTTATTTAATGGAATAGGAGGGGTTTTCCGTAGTGCTGATTCGGCAGATGATAAAGCTAATGTAAGAATAGGCATAAATTGGTATAACAATCGGTAAGGGGGATTTGAAGTGAAGTTGGATAAAATAGTGTTAATCAGAATTTTAGGTGTTGTAGTAGTTGCTATTATCGCCCTAAGCGTTTTCTTTGTAAGCTACCGTATCAACAATGATAATATAACATACAATAAAATTGTTTCATATGTAAACGACAATTATGAGATGCTCGAAAACTTCTCATATAGTGAAATTGAGAAAATTAAATATTCAAATGACAACCCTGAAATAAAAAAACAAAAGGAAGAAGAAATTATTAAAAGATATTTAGGGGAAAACACCATAGTTAAAAGTGTTTATGATTACAATGAAAACGTTTTGCAATTTTATTGTGGAAGTTCAGGCTTTTTAGACGCAGGAACTTATACAGGATTTTATTTTTCACGCGATGATATGCCTTATTCATTTGAATTTAACAATCTTGAGTTAGTCGAAACAAGTCCCGGTGTGTTTGAGGGGCAAGATGAAAAAGGTGCTCAACAAAGGCATGGAGGTCATAGAATCCGTACGGAAAAAATCCGAGATAAATGGTATTACTATATACAATATTGGTATTGATTCCACACCTACCGTCTTATAATTTTTGTGACATAAACAATAACTTGTATAAATGCTAGTTTAATTAGGTGCATGGATTTTAAAGAAGTTATTTAAAAGTTTTGTCAGAAAAAGGAGGGGAGGTATGAAGAAATATATAAGCATAAAAAATTATTTATCAGTATTGTTTTTATAGGTGTTTTAATATTTATTATTTTGAATATTTTAAGTATTCATAATATTGAAAATAAATATTTATATTCAAATAAAAAACAAATAGAAAATTTGTACTTAAGCGATAAAGAATTTTGGAATGGGTTTGCTACAAATTTAAAAGAACAAAGTTTTATACATGATTGTAATTTAATAAATATTTCAGAAGATGGTAAAATTCAAGTTTATTGGAATAAAAAAGAGAAATGCAATATTGATAGTAAGACAGAAAATTACATAAAAGAAGCCTCAAAACTTTATAGTATAAATAAAATATATGTTTTATGCTTAAATGATGAAAAGAATAATTGGGTATATAGATTTGTTTTTGCAAATTCTAGTGCTGAAAATGATACATTTAACGGTTTAGCTTACATACCAGAAATGAATGAAGATAGTTGGAAATGTAAATTTTCTATTTATGATATTTTGTTTAGAGATTCTTCTATGACATATATGACAACTGCACATACTAAGAAAATTGGTGACGATAATTGGTATTTTTATTGTAGTAGAAATTTGGATAAAAAGAATTATCCAGTATCACATAGATTATATGATAAGATACATGGAAATTTGTAGTCTACTAACCATTGAAATGTGAGTATATGTTCTGACTATCAGTAATATTTTTTGAAAGAGGCCGAGATATTATAGATTATTTGATTAGGCATTATTGCTAGAAAATACATAAGGTTGGAAACTATATAGTAAAAAGTATTAGGGTTTAATAAAATAATAATATTTATAAAAGAAATGAGGTTATTTTATGAGAATGAATAAAGTAAGTTTTACGGATTACTGTAATAAAAATGATATAAATTTTAAGCAAATAAAATTATTTAGGGCATATGTGGATAATTATTATAATATGTTTGAGATCGATAAAAATAATGAGTTTGAAGAAAGAACAAAAAAAGAGGAAATAGGTGATTTTAATAGAGAGTGGTTATATATAGGAAGGCATAATGTTGTGGAAATATATAGTTGCCTTGGCTTGCATGACGAACTAGAAGTTATAAAAGATTATAATACTGAGTATGAGTGGTATGATACCTTCTATGATTTTAAAAAATTTTACGAGAATAAAGAGCTTCAAGGAATAATAAAAGAAAATGATATTAATTTTTTACTTTTTATGTTTTTATTAATAGAATATAAACCGGTTGATAGTAAAATTTCTAAATATTTTATTGAAAATATAGAAGAAGGTATTTATAAATATGGATTAGCCAAACTGCATAGAGTTTATGAATCGACTTTAGAAGAAAAAGTATTTGTCGCAATGTGTTTTCATAAAGAATTAAACAGAGTAAGAAAATCTATAGAAGAAGCTATTAAAGTCTGTGGATATACTCCAGTATTAATAGATGAAAAAGAACATAATAATCAAATAGTACCTGAAATACATAAAGAAATAGCTGATAGTAAATTTGTAGTTGCTGATTTAACTAAAAATCGTGGAGGAGTTTATTATGAAGCTGGATATGCATTTAGTAAAGGAAAACCTCTTATATTAACATGCAAAAATAATGGACATGTTCACTTTGATTTAGCCCAGGTAAATACTATATTTTGGAAAGATGAAAATGATTTAAAGGAAAGATTGATTAAGCGAATAAAGGCAACTATTGACGTAGAATTTTAAGATGCTAATTGAAAAATAAATATTTATATTTAGGGGAATAAATATGAAAATTGTAAAATATTTAATTAAATATTGTTTAAATTTTGCATTATTAGGGCTAGTGTTTTTTAGTTCAATTTTATATTTATTTGGTGTCGATGATTTTGAATTTTCATACAGGCAAATATGTATAATCTTAGTTGCTTTTATATTTCAAGTATTTTATTACAAGATTTTTAAAGTTAAAGGAAATGCTAAAATAGCATTGATTTGGTATTTTATTACTATAATAAATCAGTTATATTTGATATTTTTAATAGCTGAAAATGTATTAAATGGCAAAAGCATATTTAGTTTAATAATCGGCTTTGCATACTTAATGATTATAAATTGCTTTATTGCTTTTGAATTGTTGGAAAGTAGGGGGAATAAGAATGAAATTACTAATTAAATTTGGTTTGGCTATAGATTTGATAATTCTTATTGCAAGTTTCATACTTGAAAATTTTGTTTACAATGGCTTTGAAATATATAAAACCGTAGAATTAGTTTCTGTTATTGCCTTTATTTTACTTATTTACAGTTTGCCTATGAATTATGCTACATATAAAATAGAAAAATCAGATAATGAAAAAAACAAAGAAATATGTCGTGGCATAAATTATGTAAATTTAATTATAATGTTTATTATTAATTTAATGTTTTTAATACTTGGTTTTAGTGAATTGTCAAGAGTGGTTTTTTATTTGATAATTTATGCTACAGTATTATTGGAAGTGTTAATAAGAGTTTATATATTTTATGTGAAAAGTTGGAATAAATAATGTATCAGGGCAAGGCTGTTTTTAGTCTTGCTTTTTCTTTGTAAAAAATTTGATTTTAAAGAATATTTAGGGTAATATTAAAGTAGATGGTTTTGATATTGGGCAAAAGGGTGAAAAATATGAGAGAAAAGATATACAATATAATAGATGTAGACGGAAATGAAGATATATTAAGTGTGTTATATGACAGGGTAATGATTTTTTGCATTTTAGGAAGTGTAATTCCATTATGTTTCAAGGGGAATAGTGTTGTTTTCATATGGATAGAAAAAGTTACAGTCCTGCTTTTTATTGTAGATTACATTTTGCGTTGGATAACTGCGGATTTTAGACATAGTGAAAGGAAGAAAATGGCCTTTATAGAGTATCCATTTACATTTTATGGTATAGTTGATTTACTGTCTATACTGCCTTCTCTTGTTTTACTAAATTCAAGTTTTAAATTGTTTAGGCTGTTAAGATTAAACAAGGCTTTTAAGGCTTTAAGATTACTAAGATATTCTAAAAGTTTTAATATGATACTTTCAGTTGTACAAAGAGAACGACAGGCTTTGATTACGGTATGTGTATTAGCTGGAGGATATATTTTTCTGGTTGCATTAATTATGTTCCAAGTAGAGCCAGAGAGTTTTAATTCTTTCTTTGATGCAATATATTTGTCTGTTGTTACATTGACTACTGTAGGATATGGAGATATTTATCCAATAAGTCAAATGGGTAAGGTTATAAGTATGATTTCTTCTTTTATGGGCATAGCCATAGTTGCGTTACCAACTGGTATTATTACGGCTGGTTATATGAATGAATTAAACAGAAGAGAAAAAGAAAATGAAAAATAGATTATGATTAAATAGGTTTGGTATAGTTTAAAACTATATCAAACTTATTTTTTTATGTATTTTACAGATTTAGTTTGCTGTGGTTATAATATATGCAAATGACGTCGTACAAAACATTTATAAATGAAAACAACAAACAGTTTTAGGAGGAAAAATAAAAATGACAAAATTAAACACACCATTCAGATACGATTATGTAGGTAGTTTCTTAAGACCTGCAGAATTAAAACAGGCTAGAACAGATTTTGAAAATGGTAAAATTACTGCTGATGAATTAAAGGCAGTTGAGGATAAGGCTATTACTGACCTTGTAGAAAAGCAGAAAAAGGCCGGTTATCACGTTATTACTGACGGCGAATTCCGTAGAGCTACTTGGCATTTAGATTTTATGTGGGGATTTAAGGGTGTTGCCCACAAGAAAACTGAAAAGGGTGTAGCTTTTAGTAGTGAAGCAGCATTAATTGATGATACTTGGCTTACAGGTAAAATCTCTGGCGAAAACCACCCATTTGTTGAGCATTTCAAGTTTGTTAAAAATCTTGAAGATGAAAATACTGTAGCAAAGCAGACTATTCCAGCTCCGGCACAGTTCTTCCAGCAGATGGTTATTCCTACAAACATTGAAACAACAAGAAAGTTTTATCCAACAGACGAAGAATTAATTGAAGATATTGCAAAGGGCTATCATCAGGTTATAAATGATTTATATAATGCCGGTTGCAGAAATATTCAGTTTGATGATTGTACTTGGGGCGTACTTGTAGCAGAAGGTAGCGTAGAACGTTATGGCAAGGGTGCAGACTTAAAGTCTATTACAGAAAAACTTTTAAAGGTAAACAATCTTGCTATTGAAGGAAAGCCGGAAGATTTAGTTATTAATACTCACGTTTGTAGAGGTAACTACCATTCAGCTTATTTCAGCAGTGGTGCATATGACCCAATAGCTGAACCATTATTTGGCAGAGAAAATGTAGATGCTTACTATCTTGAATTTGATGATGAACGTTCAGGTGGTTTTGAACCTTTAAAGGCTGTTACAGGAGATAAGAAAGTTGTACTTGGCTTAATTACTTCTAAAACTCCGGAACTTGAAGATAAGCAGACAATAATCAACCGTATTCACGAAGCTGAAAAATATATTCCTCTTGACAGACTTTACCTTAGTCCACAATGTGGTTTTGCATCTTGCGAAATAGGTAATAAACTTACAGAAGAAGAACAATGGGCTAAACTTGCTCTCGTAAAAGAAATAGCAGAAGAAGTTTGGGGAAAATAATTTACAAATATAACCTTTCAAGTGTACGAAAATATGCTTGAAAGGTTTTTTTGTTGTGGTATACTTACAATAGAATAATGAAAGTAGGTGAGAAAATAATGGAAATAAGTTTTTTGCTGTTTAAACAGATTGCCCAGTTTTTTATAATGATAATAATGGGGTATACATTGGTAAAACTAAAAATTGTAAAATCTGAAGACAGTAAGGTTTTATCAATGGTTTGTCTTTACTTAATAATGCCTTGCGTAATTATCAATTCATTTTTGATTGAGTTTACACCAGAAAAATTAAAAGGTTTAGGTTTGGCTGTTGGAGTAGCAATAGTGATACATTTTGTTGCTTGGATTTTTATTAAAATATTGGGAAAGGTTTTAAATTTTAATCCAGTAGAAAAAGCATCTGTTATGTATTCAAACGCTGCTAATATGGTAATACCAGTTGTAATGTCAGTCTTGGGCGATGAATGGGTACTGTATTCAAGTGCTTTTGTATCTGTACAGTTAGTCCTGTTGTGGACTCATTGTAAAAGTATGTTAAGTAACGAAAAAGGCTTTGAATTAAAAAAGATTTATACTAACATAAACCTTATAGCTATATTTATTGGAATTTTATTATTTATTACAAAAATTCATATTCCTAGTGTATTACAAGGAACTTTAAAATCTGTAGGTGGAACTATTGCTCCAATTAGTATGATTATTACTGGTATGATAATGGCAGGAGCAGAGCTTAAAAAAGTATTTTCAAATGGCAGAATATATTTGGTTTTATTTTTTAGAATGATATTTTTCCCTTTTATTGTGTTTTTGATTATATATTTTACAGGTATAACAAAGGTAATGGATAATTGTGCTATGATTTTGTTGGTAATATTTATTGCAACTATAACACCAACAGCGTCATCAATTACGCAAATGGCACAGGTATATGGAAACAATGAACAATATGCAGGTGCTATAAATATAATGACTACTGTTGCAAGTATTGTTACAATGCCTATAATGGTAGCTTTATATTGTAGTTTTATAGCTGTATAATTATTATTTGAAATATAGAAGTTGATGTGCTATATTATAATTTATAAATTATGAAAGAGGGTCTTAATAATGGCAAATGATTTTACTTATTATGCACCTACAAAAGTTGTTTTTGGAAAAGGTGCAGAGGCACAGGTTGGAAAACTTGTAAAAGAACAGAATTGTAAGAAAGTTCTTATTCATTATGGCGGAGGAAGTGCTAAGCGTTCAGGACTTCTTGATAGAATAACAGATAGCCTTGAAAAAGAGGGTGTGGATTATGTATCTCTCGGTGGAGTAGTACCTAATCCTAGACTAAGTTTAGTTTATGAGGGTATAGAGCTTTGCAAAAAAGAGGGCGTAGACTTTATACTTGCTGTTGGCGGTGGTTCAGTAATTGACTCATCAAAAGCTATTGGATATGGTGTAGCAAATGGTGGAGATGTATGGGATTTCTATGACAGAAAAAGAACACCACAGTCTTGTATGCCTATAGGTTGTGTACTTACTATTGCAGCAGCCGGAAGTGAAATGAGTAATTCATCTGTAATTACAAAAGAAGACGGGCTTATAAAGAGAGGCTGTAATAGTGATGTTTGTAGAGCAAAATTTGCAATTCTTAATCCGGAATTGACAATGACATTACCTCCTTACCAGACTTCTAGTGGTTGTGCTGACATTATGATGCACACAATGGAAAGATATTTTAACCAAAGTGAAAATATGGATATTACTGACAGCATAGCAGAGGGACTTATGAAAACTGTTAAAAAGCACGCAGTAATATTAATGACAGAACCTAATAATTATGACTCAAGAGCAGAAGTAATGTGGGCAAGCAGTCTTTCTCACAATGGTATTACTGGTTGTGGTACTGACGGTGGAGATTGGGCTACTCATAAAATGGAACACGAATTAGGTGGTATGTTTGATTGTGCTCATGGTGCAGGGCTTGCAGCAATATGGGCAAGTTGGGCAAGATATGTTTATAAGGAAAGAGTAGACAGATTTGCAAAATTCGCTGTTAATGTAATGGGCGTTGAACCACAGGAAAATGATGACGCAACAGCTTTAAAGGGTATTGAGGCTATGGAAGAATTTTATCATAGTATAAATATGCCAACATCAATAAAGGAATTGGGAATTGATGTTACAGAAGAACAGATACAAGAAATGGCTGAAAAATGTATTGTAGCTTGTGGTGGCTTTGCCGGTAAAGTTAAAAAATTATATGCAGAAGATGTAGCTAATATTTATAGAATGGCAAAATAGTAGTTTATGGGGCGAGTTTTTTCGCCCCTTTTTCATTCATCATCTTCCAATTCATCATAAATTCTTTTTCTACAATTTTTATCATTAAAGTATTCACAATAACAACAACTTTGTTTTACAGTAGATAAATCGTTGGGTAAATATGAAATTGGTTTAAAGCTAGAACAGGTTTTCTGACTGCGTTTCTTCATAATATAAGACCTCCAATGTTATTTACAGTATTATATTATGAAAAAAGGTGTTTTTTATACTTTACTTGCTAGCAAGATGTTATATAAATTAAAAAAGATGTTATGTAAAGATAGGTTTCTACCATATAATATAGGAAGAAAATAAATTTTACTTGCATTGTATGGTATATTATGTTATAATTACTCCAGTTGAATGATGTCTTGTGTGAGAGTGGGTTACGCCCACTCTCGTTTTGTATGTAAAATAAAAAGTTACATTGAAAGGATGGTTAAATGCAAGCAAAGGAAATAGTTAAACTTGTTGAAAAATTAGCTGTACCTATTCTTGAGAAAAAGGGTCTTGAATTTGTTGATGTTGAATATGTAAAGGAAGGTGCTTCTTGGTACTTGAGATTATATATTGACAAAGAAGGTGGCGTCGGCATTGATGAATGTGTAGATGTTAGCCGAGAGCTTGATGCTCAGCTTGACGATGATATGACTGAACAGGCTTATATACTTGAAGTAAGTTCTCCGGGACTTGATAGAGTATTAAAGCGTGACCACGAATATGTTAAGTATAAGGGCAGAATTGTTGATGTAAAGCTTTTCAAGGCTGTAGATGGTGTAAAGGAATTCCAAGGTACTTTACAGGGCCTTGATGAAAATGACAATGTTACTATCATAACTGAAGATAACCGTACATTAGCATTTAACCGTAAGGACATTGCTACTACAAGATTAGCAGTTATATTATAATTTAAGGAGGATATTTTAAATGGATTGCAAAGAACTTTTAGACTCTTTGGAAATAATTGAAAAAGAAAAAGGTATACCAAAGGAAACAATTTTTGAAGCTATTGAAACATCTCTTGTTACAGCTTGCAAGAAGAACTATGGTACTTCTCAGAATATCAAGGTTGATATGAACAGAGAAACTGGCGAAATCAAGGTTTTCGCTCAGAAAGAAGTTGTAGAAGATGTATACGATGCTTTCTTAGAGGTTTCTCTTGAAGATGCACAGGAAATCAATCCTATGTATGAATTAGGCGATTTTGTTGATTTTGAAATTACTCCTAAGAATTTTGGTAGAATTTCTGCTCAGACAGCAAAACAGGTTGTTGTTCAGAAGTTCAGAGAAGCTGAAAGAGAAAAAATGTACAACGAATTTTCTGCAAAGGAAAAGGAAGTTGAAACAGCTATTGTTCAGAGAACAGATGGCAAGGGTAATATCATTGTAAATCTTGGCAAGACTGATGCTATTCTTCCTATGACAGAACAGCTTCCAGGAGAAACTTACAAGTTTAACGATAGATTAAAGGTTTATATCCTTAAAGTTTCACTTGCAACAAAAGGACCACAGGTTACTGTTTCAAGAACACACTATGAACTTGTTAAAAGACTTTTTGAGCTTGAATGTCCAGAAATTTTTGATGGTACAGTTGAAATTAAGGGTATTTCAAGAGAAGCTGGTTCAAGAACTAAAATGGCAGTTTATTCAAACAGCGAAAATGTTGATGCAGTAGGTGCATGTGTAGGTCAGAACGGCTCAAGAGTTGATGTAATCGTTAACGAACTCAAGGGCGAAAAAATTGACATCATCCCTTGGAGCGAAGACCCAGCAGAATTTATTGCTGCTGCTTTAAGACCAGCTAATGTTGTTGCTGTTGAAATTGACGAAAATGAAGATGAAAAGTCAGCTAAGGTTGTTGTACCAGATAACCAGCTTTCACTTGCTATTGGTAAGGAAGGTCAGAATGTAAGACTTGCTGCAAGACTTACTGGTTGGAAGATTGATATTAAGAGTGAATCTCAGGCTCGTTCTACAGATTTTATAGATTTTGACAAGATTGGCAATAATAGTGAAGTTGAAGAAACAATCGAAGAAGAAACAACTGAAGAATAATTTGGGGAGGTGTAAAGATGGCTACTAAAAAGATTCCTTTGAGAAAATGTATAGGTTGTCAGGAAATGAAAAATAAGAAAGAACTTATTCGTGTTGTCAGAAATGATGCCGGCGAAATTTCTCTT
>ERZ791915.2062-NODE-2062-length-13488-cov-7.546490_pt1 | contig 13488 bp, 13 predicted proteins | sample MGYA00510139_ERZ791915 | MGnify/ENA primary metagenome ERZ791915 (study PRJEB30046, sample SAMN00792117) | human gut metagenome | study: EMG produced TPA metagenomics assembly of the A metagenome-wide association study of gut microbiota in type 2... | reverse complement strand
ATATGTCTTCGGATATTTTGAGTAAACCGATCCCGGCGGAGAAGTTTTCGCTGATCTATGCCGGTGTGCAGAAGAATATCGGACCTGCCGGCGCAGTAGCGGTCATTGCCCGCAGAAAATTTATTGAGGGACGTTCTAAAGCTCTGCACAGTATGCTCAATTATGAAATCCATATGAATAACAATTCACTGTATAATACGCCGCCGGCTTTTGCGGTTTATATTGTTGGCAAGGTCGCCAAGTGGCTGAAAGCCCAGGGCGGACTGGTGATGATGGAGCAGCGTAATGCGGCGAAGGCGAAGATCGTTTATGATGTGATCGATATGTATCCTGACTTTTTCCGCGGTTTTGCCAAGGCTGCCAGCCGTTCGATGATGAACGTGACTTTTGGCCTGCCGACTGAAGAGCTGGAAAAACGCTTTGCGGCCGAGGCAGAGGAGCTTGGTATGGGTGGACTGAAGGGACACCGCAGTGTTGGCGGCTTGAGAGCTTCGATCTACAACGCGATGCCGCTGGATGGCTGCGAGAAGCTGGCAGAATTTATGGAAGCTTTTTATAAAATGCATAAATAATATTGACCGGGAAATAGTAGACGCTGCTTGCTCAAAAACAGGCGGCGTTACTTTTTACCTGAATTGGTTTGAGGGAGGGGCAGCAAATGCGATATGATTTACTGATCAAAAACGGGTATGTGGTAGATTATGCAACAGGACGTGAAGGTTATTTTGATGTGGCGGTGCAAAACGGTCTGGTGACGGCTGTCGAAAGTAGTATCAGCGGCAGTGCTGCGCAGGAAATCGATGCGTCAGGGAAGCTGATACTGCCAGGGCTGGTGGATTCCCATGTACATGCTTCGGCCTGGCTGGGCGGTAGCTATGCTCATGCGATGCTGATCAAGGCCGGTGTGACCAGTGCCTTGGATATGTCGGGACCGGGGACAAGTGTGTTGGAGCTGGCACGTGGCTATGGTGTGGGGCTCAATCTGGCGACGATAGAATATGTACGGCCTGGACATACTGTCAGCACTGTCGATCCTTCGGCAGCAGAACTGCAGGATTTAATGGAGCGGGTCCTGCGGCAGGGGTCTTTAGGTATTAAGCTGTTGGGAGGTCATTATCCGCTGACAGTGGCGGCGACGGCCAGAGCGATCAAGACAGCGGCAGACATGGGAGCATATACGGCTTTTCACGCCGGTACGGCCGAGCATGGTTCCAATATTGATGGGATGTTGGAGGCGGTGGAGCTGGCAGACGGCAATCCCCTGCATTTAGCACATATTAACGCTTATTGCCGCGGCACGGTACGGCCGGAAACGGAAGAAACTGAGCTGGCTCTTAAAGCATTGCTGGACAACCCCAATATTTCCTGTGAGTCATATTTATCACCGCTCAATGGTACCAGTGCCGAAATCATTGATGGTCTGCCGGGGAGTATGGTTACCCGCCGCTGCCTGAAAACCGGCGGCTTTACTGAGGATGAGGCTGGAATGGAGGCTGCGCTTCTGGCCGGCTGGGCACAGGTCAACTATCCGCAGGGACAGGAAATGACTTTACTGACGGGTGAGCCAGCCAGGGATTATTGGCTTGAGCAGAAAACACTGGTATCCGTCAGTTTTGCAGTCAACCCTGTAGGGCCACGGGTACGGCTGGCAACGGCCAAAAAGGCTGACGGTGGTTTTATTGTGGACGCGATCAGTACCGACGGCGGTGGTATTCCCCGAAACGTGCTGCTGCCGGCTGGTCTTGCTTTAGTAGATCTGGGTGGACTGACGCTGCAGGAGCTGGTGGCGAAGATCAGCTACTTGCCGGCACAGATGTTGGGACTGACGAATAAAGGCAGTTTGGCAGCAGGCTGGGACGCCGATATTACGATCGTTGACAGACTGCAGCGCAGTGCTTTTGCTACGATCATCGGCGGACAGGTCTGCTATATAGATGGCAAGATTTTAGGGCGCGGCGGCAAAATAATTACGACGGCTGCCGGGGCGGACTATGTACGCAGTCAGGGTCTGGAGCCTTTGATCGTGGATTTGGCTGACAGCAGTGTGCTGCGGAAAGCGCGAAAGTAAAAAGTAAAAAATAAACAACCTGGCTTCAAGCAAACTTGAAAGCAGGTTGTTTATTTTTTTATTGGTGTTGTGACCTTGTAAGGCCGCAGCAGATTATAGAGCGGCAGCAGGTACAGGTAAAAGGCGAACCAGATCGAAGCATTGCCGGCGCCTATGGTAGCGAGCGGTACAGCGCAGGCTATGGACCAGGGGATCAGCGCAGCGACGACGATGGTACTGTTTTCCAGGTCGAGGGCCAGTTGATAGTTATTTGCGGCACTGTCCTTATGCAACTGATAGGTAAGGATGCTGCTGAGGGTCTGGTTGCAGGTCGCCATACTGGTGATGGTAGCAGTCAGTAAAACGCTGCCGTAAGGCGTTATTTTCTGTTCAAGACGCGCGATTAGGGACTGCGTGGTATCCAAAAAGCCTGTCGCTTCAAAAATCCCGGCGTAGGCTGAAGAAAGCAGGATGATCACACTGACTGTAAACATGGAAACGATACCACCGCCGCTGAGTACCAATGCTAACTGGGGGTCGGCGGGATGGAAGCCGTAAAACATGATCGCCGCCAGCTTGCTGAGGCTGATGTTCTGCAAATACAAACAGAGCAGACTGCCGGTGACGATACTGGCAGCCATCGTCAGGCGGACCCTGATTTTACATAGAGAGAGGAGAATGATCAAAAGCGCTGGGATAATAGTAGTCCAGTGCAGATCAAAATTTTGCGGAAACAGCGTATATAAAGACGTTTCGCTTACGGTGCCGGTGCTGGTAAAGCCCAGCAGGGCATAAAGGGAGCAGGTAAGCAGAAAAGGTAACAGTGCCGATCTGAACATATTTTTGATATTACGGTAAATATCTGTCTGTGTCAGTTCGCTGATCAATAAAGCGCTGGTTGACATAGGCGAACAGCGGTCGCCGAAATAAATACCTGATAGAATCGCGCCGCCGGTAAAAGTGGGATCGATGCCGCTGGCTTTGGCGATCGACATACAGATAATGCCAATCGTGGCCGCAGTGCCGAAGGACGTACCTGTTAAAAGAGAAACGAAGCAGCAGAGCAGAAAGACTATCAAAATAAATATCGATGGCAAAAGCAGCGCCGACATATGGTAAATAATGAATGGAATCGTGCCGCAGGCACGCCAGACGGCGGTGATCATACCGATGAGGACAAAGATAAACAGGATATTTTTGATCGTAAGCACACCGCGCCCGGACATACATAAAACCTGTTTCACAGTATAGCCTTTGTTGATGGCATAGCCGAAAAACATCAGATATCCTAAACCAAGGGCCCAGAGAATAGAATATCCGGCCATAATGCAGCCGAACAGGACAGCGGCGAAGACAAATATAATAATGGTTTCCATGATTTTCTCCTGTAACCGGTAAACGTCGGAAATTGTTTGCCGGTCAAGTATAAAATTAATTAATAATATCATACTGCTTGCAGCTGCGCTTGTCTAATAAAAAAGTAAAAAGCCACCCTACAGGGGCAGCTTGGGGTTTAAATACAGATATATGATACAGACAGTTTTTACTTTAACAGAGCAATTTTATACAATGCAGCCTTAATGGTTTAGCTTATCATTGAAGCAGGCGGTGATTTGCCTGCAAAAAAATACCTTATAAGGAGTGTTTACAATGGAATTCCAGAAACTTTTTGAAAAATTCGATCTTGAGGGACATTTGCTTTTGCCAGATACCGATGTCGCTTTTAAAGAAATTCCGTGGTCAAAACATCCGACGTTTGCCGGGGTGGAGTTAAAACATATTCTTACGGCGCAGCAGAGTGGCGGCGATTTCAGCTTTCATCTGGTACGCATTGCCCCCGGCTGTAAAATTGGCGGCCATGTGCATGAAAAGCAGCTTGAGACCCATGAAGTGCTCGCCGGGAAGGGTGTGTGTATCAATAACGGTACAGAACTAAAGTATGAACCTGGCATTATTTCGATTTTTCCGGCCGGAGTGCCGCATGAAGTGCTTGCCGGGCCTGAAGGTCTGTATTTGTTTGCCAAGTTTATGCCGGCACTTTGTTAAAAAACAGTAGTGCTAAAGCCTATGGCATGAGTTTTTATAGTCGGTAGGCGTTAAGCCTGTATATTTTTCAAAGTGTTTGATAAAGTGGCTTTGATCGCAGAAACCGGCGGTCAGGGCTGCTTTTGTTATAGTGTCAGCACTGCTGAGCAGACGCTGTGCTTTGCGAATACGGTTTTGCAGCTGAAACTGGTGCGGTGTCAGTCCTACGGACCTTTTGAAGCAGCGGATCAAATGATATTTGCTGGTGCAGGCCGCCTGAGCCATGTCGTTGATGCTGAATTTATTTTCAGGAGCCCTTTCCAGGCGTTGTTTTAAATTATTGATGAACTGGTCACCGGTGTTGTGACGGAAAAGTTCTGCTTTGCCGCTAAGTGAGTCAAGGCAGTCTGTCAGTTGGACGAGCTGCTGCCGGCTGAGCTCATTTGCAACAGCGGCGCTGCGAAGCGCTTTATTGACGCAGGCTTTAAGGATCTGCATATCATAATTACAGCGGCAGAATAATTCTTCGTGAATGCACAGGCTCAAAAGTGTGTAACTGTCTGCTGCGTCAATACTGTGCGGCAGATAAGGGGGAATGATAAAAGTCTGGCCTTTACCGTAAAGATGTGAAGTCTGCCCGCTCGTGACCGAAAGAGAGCCTTTTATTACCAGACCGATCGTAAAAACGGAAATATGGTTATGCAGTGGATAAGAGAGTGTAGAGTCGGTGCAGATGATCACTTCCAGAGCACGGTCGGCACAGGTCAGGTAACGGATATGATTTTTTTGGGTCACCTGTCTCACCTCTTTCCTGTTTGGAAAGATTATATCATAATTTTTATTATATTTCTTCCAAAATCTGCCCATATGTGCTGATAGTGACGACCTGCCAGGGGATCAATCTGCCGCTTTGCTGCAGGGCAGTTTTGACAGCCTGCTCGATGCCGCCGCAGCAGGGGACTTCCATGCGGACGACAGTAACGCTTTTAATGTCGTTTGCCTGCAGGATCTCGGTCAGTTTGCGGCTGTAATCTTCATTATCCAGCTTGGGGCAGCCGATGAGTGTGATATGGTTTTTGATGAATTTGCGGTGGAAGTCACCGTAAGCAAAGGCTGTACAGTCAGCGGCAATTAGAAGCCTGCTGTTTTGCAGATAAGCTGCGTGGGGATTGACCAGTTTGATCTGGACAGGCCATTGCTGCAGCTGGCTGGTTTGGAATATCTCTGCTGGTGCAGAATGGGGCGGCTGCAGCTGCTGTGCCTGCGTACCTGGGCAACCTACAGTTTTCTGACTGGTTTTGTTAGCTAAAACAGCCGCTTCGTCATAAGCTGCTGCTTCACGCACTTCAAAGCTTATAGCATCAGCAGGGCAAACTGGCAGGCAGTCGCCAAGTCCGTCGCAGTAATCGTCGCGCAGCAGGACGGCTTTACCGTCTGCTATGCCGATAGCCTGTTCGTGACAGGCCTGGACGCAGAGACCGCAGCCATTACATTTTTCCTGATCTATCGTGATTATTTTACGTAACATGATGAACCTCCTGTTGTTTTTCTGCTTTTATTATAGTACGATAAGCAAAGGAAAGCTGTTGTTTTTACAACGGAGGTAAAGAAGCTTGGATAAATATTTGCAGATCATAGCGTCGTCGTCTTTGTTTCACGGTATTGCCAAAACAGAGATCGCAGCGGTGCTGAAGCACTTGGACGCGCAGCTGAAGGTCTATCCACGGAACGGGTTTATCTGGCGGCTGGGTGAGCGGGTAACGACTGCCGGTTTTGTGGTAGCCGGCAGTGTGCACATCCTGCGCGAGGATTATTGGGGGCGGCAGAATATTCTGGCACAGCTGGGCTGCGGTCATCTATTCGGCGAGGTGTATGCCTGTTTACAGCAGGTACCGCTGACTGTAAGCGTGGCAGCACCTAATGGAGCTACTGTGATCTTTCTGAATCTCAAACGGCTGCTGTCGGGGCCGTCGCGCAGTGAAGCCGAAAGCAGGCTGCTGCATAATCTGCTCCTGTTGATGGCGGAACGTAATTTCTTCCTGACTCAAAAAATGGAATATCTGACCAAGCGGACAACGAGGGAAAAACTGCTGGCTTATCTTTCGGAGCAGGCACGCCTGCAGCAGAGCAATAAGCCTGTTATACCCTTTAACAGGCAGCAGCTGGCAGATTTTCTGGCGGTAGACCGCAGCGCTATGTCCGGCGAGCTGAGCAAAATGCAGGCTGACGGGCTGATCAGGTATCAAAAGAATAAGTTTGAGCTGTTATAAAAATAAAACCAGCTGCCTGATGCAGCTGGTTTTATTTTTATCTGTTGTTACATATAAAGGAATTGCAGGCAGGTTGCAAATAAAGCCGCTGTTAAAACCTTGATAACAGCGCCGATAATTGCCGCCGTCATAGCTTCACGTTCGGTAAGGTCGGTACAGCCACTCCAGATAGCGGGGATCTGCCCGAAGATGACCTGCAGCGGGAAGCCGGAGGAAGCCAGGATATACGAGCCTACGACCAGCGGCGGCGCAATGGTAGCGGCAATTTCTTTCAGCTGGGCCATAGCCAGCGAACCGCCAACTAAAATCGAGACAGAGCCGGTTTCAGCTTCGATATTGAACGCATTGAGCATGGCGGTGATGCCGGCCTGGATACTGGTCCAAAGACCGAAATGATCCAGCGCGCCAATAGCGGCAAAGACAACGGCGCAGGAGGGGATGATGAGCAGAAACAGCAGCTCGGCCCCTTCTTTGGCCGCATTGAAGATGGTCGGCAGAAAGCCTGTTTCCGGGGTGAATTTAGGCAGCTCGTCAATGGAAACGGCCTTAGTATCACGCCAGATAGTGAGCCGCAGCAGCAGCGGCGTCAGCAGTACCGGCAGGAAGATCGCCAGAAAGACGACGACCCAGACGGAAACCTTAGCGGCGTTCAAAGCTATCAGACCAAAGACAAAGATCGCGAAGGAGGACTGCGATTGCATCATCGTCGCAATAGCTATCTTCTGTTCATCTTTGGTAGCGTTGGATTTTTTGAGGATCGGGCCGCCGATACGGCCGGCTGCGTTGACGTCGCCAAGGATATTATAAACAGACGGCACGGCAACGGCTGCGTTGACACCGATGACTTTCATCAACGGCACAAAAATACGCATCAGAGCATCAGTAAAGCCCAAACGCTCCAAAAGACGGCCCATGGTGACGCTGATAATGATCGCGATACCGATAGAGCCGGTGATATAGACTTTGATGATAATAGGGGCAGCGTGATTGAACATGTTATTGAACAGGTTCCCGATGCCGCCGGGATTAACTACCAGCATCAAAAAGGAAAAGGCAACTAAAAACAGACCCACGTATTCGATCAATTCGATCTTTCTTTTTCCACCATTCATCATAAACCCCTCCGTTATTCTGTTTTCGGCTTAGGCAGATAGTTGCGGGCCATTGTTTCGCCGTAGTTTTCGATATGAGTGCAGCCGCAGTGATCCAAGGGCAGGCTTACCATGCGTTCGCGGAAGATATGGATGTCCAGCTCGGGCAGCTGGAGACGCAGGGCCCAAGCCAGCGGGATACCGTTTTCTAAAATCTCCAGCGCATGGGAATTACCGGCGATCAGATTCAGTCCCAGCTCTTCGGCTTTTTTGACCAGCGGGTCGCCGGGCAGCGGGCGGCTGATAGTACAGACGACTGTGTTGGCTTCGGGATATTCGGCGTAGGCTGTTTCCAGGTCTTCGGCTGAGAAACCCGTATGCGGAAAGACAGTGATAGTTTTGCCCAGTTTGTTTTCCGGCTTGCCAACATAAATTTTGGCGCGGGCCGCGATCGAGGTTTCATGGATCTCGGTGCAGCCGCGGATCTGACGTTCAGAGGTGAGTACGCGGGACTCGATATCAGTGCCCATGATCGTGTCGATACGGTTGAGCAGGTCGCCCAGCGTCTCTACTTCCGGCAGGGCGTTGCCGTACCAGACGATTTTACCGGGCACGCCGCCGAAACGGATATTGACGTGCTTGGCGCAGCTGCCATGGATCCAGGCAATACCGGGATGCAGGCCGTGAAAGGCTTCGTGCAGCTCGAACACTGCCAGATGATACAGATTAAAGTAATTTCTGGCAGTCACGCCGCCGGTGTTGGAGCCTTCGGCAATGGGATGATGGGCGATCAGGCAGTCGACGCCGGTCGCACCGGCCAGTTCAATAGCGCTTTCAGTAAGCGTCATCATGACTGCTACTTTTTTGACGGGCATATCGGGGTCGCCCCAAACCAGTCCCGGAAGCTCGGTAACTGCTTTACCGGGGATACCGGAGGTCTTGGTCACGACGAAGGGATTGCCGCCGCCGTAGCTGAAGGAGTCGGTAATGACGCGTCCGCCGGTGATGGTATCGAGGGCTTTGAGGATGTCACGTACAGTTGCCATCGGATTATCACATCTTTCTTATAATTTTGCAAAAATGTCGGTACAGCCAGCCGCTGCAACACGTGCTTTGATCGCGTCGTTGTCGGTGCTGTAAAGATTTTTGGCCTGCATCCGTTCAAAATAGACAGAGCCGGAGAAGGTGTATTTTTTATTGCGGGTTTCGGCATTCAGCATTTGTTTGACAACGTAGCCGATAAATTCGCCGATAGCGGTGCTTTCAGGCAGGATAACAGGTTCCAGGCCGTTAGCTGCGCGGGCGGCGTTGTGGCCGGCCAGCGAACCGCTGACAATGGCTTCGGTGTGACCTACCATAGCGCCTGCCCTTTCGCCGCCGCAGAACAGGTTGTCTTTGCCGTCGGCTTTCAGAGCAGCGTCGACGTGGGCAAAGTTGAAATAACGCATGGAGTTGCCCTTGCCGCCGGACAGGGGATCTTCAAAACGGGCCCGTTCAAAGCCGGGGATCAGACGCAGCTCTTCCAGTGGGTAGTAGGGCGTCATCAGTTTGGCTGAGCCTGTGTCCAACAGAACGATATTATCGGCGTAAGCGTCGAGAGCATATTGCTGGCAGGCTTTCATAGCCAGTTTTTCTTTATGTTTTTTGATTTCTTCCGGGATCGGCACGACGCAGCAGCCGGTTTTTTCCAGCTCGGCGACGATTTCCGGCGCCAGCGATTCTTTGAACAGCTTGCAGGAACCGCTCATGGCACCAAGACCGGTCGGCTTTTCTGCGGTCCATTCTTCAACGCCGGACTGGGTAGTGACGCTGACGCGGGGGCCGAAGCTGTGACAGCGCAGGATGCACATGGCGCAGCCGTTGCCGTGTTTGTTACAGTTGAGCGGCATGGCTGAGGACCCGCTGACATCGATGAAAGCGTCGGCAGTGAGCCGCAGGCCGCTTTTGGTAGTCACAGCGATGATCTTGCTGCCTTCATAGTCGGTCTTGACCGCCGGGTCTGCCATCAGCAGTTGGATGCCGCGGCTAAGGAGCAGTTGTTTGACAGCCGGCTCGATTTTATAGATATTATACAGGGTTGCGTGTTTATGACCGGGAAATTCCATGTTTTTGTGAGTCGCAACGGCTTCCATAACTGCAAACAGGTCGCCTGCACCCATGGCGATGCATTCTTCGGCAGCAGTATAGCGTCCGTTGTTGCGGAAAATACCGCCGACCAGACCAGTGCCTAAAAGCATATCGGTACGTTCGAGCAGAGTTACGTCAGCGCCGGCTTTAGCAGCCGTGAGAGCAGCGGCACAGCCGGCCCAGCCGCCGCCGATAACGACGATTTTTTTCTTGGTCATCCTGATTCCTCCAAACGGGGTAAATTTTTATTTAATTATACCCCTTTAGTATAACAAATTAACAATTAAAGAGTAAAGTACATAAATTATGTATACACATAAAAAAATGCAGGCTATACTGCGATAGCAGGTTGTGGTACAATAAACGCATAAAAACAGTTTTTGCTGGTGGAGGGATCAAGGTGACCAAGTATAAGAAAAATGGTAAAAAACTGGGAGTGCTGGGTGGCATGGGACCGGCGGCAGCGGCAGAATTTCTGCGTCAGCTGGCTGCCAGATGCCCTGCGGCAACGGATCAGGAGCACCCGGTGGTATATATGATCGGTGATTGCGAGATACCTGACCGCAGTACTGCGATCTTCGGTAAGGGTGAAAGCCCGGCGCCGGTACTGCAGGCGCGCTTGCAGCAGTTGTGCGCTATGGGTGCCGATATTCTGGCGGTACCCTGTAATACGGCCCATTATTTTATTGACGATTTCCGGGATGATCTGCCCAGACCCCTGGTGCATATCATTGAAGAAACTGTACTGGCGGCGCAGCGCCTTAATCCCGACGGTGCCTGGATGCTGTCGACCCACGGTACCCGTGCCAGCGGCCTGTATCAGAAATATGCTGATAAGCATGGTTATACCTTATATCTGCCCAATGATGAACAGGCGGAAAAAGCGCAGCAGGCGATCCTGCACGTTAAAGCCGGTGAGCTGGCTCTGGCTGGCGCAGTGACTAAAGAGCTGGTAGAGGAGCTGTGGCGTGCAAGGGATCTTCCCGTGATGACGGCCTGTACCGAGCTGCCTTTGGGTTATGCGGCCTCGGGACTGCCGCTGGAACGTGAAGTTTCCAGTATTGGTGCTCTGGTAGATGCCTGTATCGGGCTGCTGTATGACGAAGTAAAATAGGCAAAAAGAAAGGACTATCTCATTGAGATAGTCCTTGTTTTTTTATTTTACCAGCGCCGGCTGGAGCCGCCTCCGCCTCCGGAACCGCCACCAAAGCCACCGCCTCCTCCGCCGCCACCACGTCCGCCGCCGCGCAAAAGCGCAAGCAGGATGAACTGGGTGATGATACCGCCGAAGAACATATGGTCAACGATGACGAGTACGATCAGGCCGACTGCGATCAGGGCCTTCATCCAGCCAGGCATCGGCGTATCGCCTGTGCCCTGCCCGGCGCCGCCGCTATAACGTACGCCTTCCAGCTTGACGTTATAGCTTTTGGCTACAGTGGTGGCAACAGTCAGATAGCCCTGCACAATGCCTTTTTCATATTGGCCCTGTTTAAAATAGGGCAGCATCTGCTGGTCCTGGATCCGTCCGGTCAGGCCGTCGGGAAGTACGCCTTCCAATCCGTAACCGACTTCGATCCGTGATTGCCGGTCATCGACAGCGACTAAGATCAGCGCGCCGTTATTTTTTTCTTTATTACCAAGACCCCATTGCCGCAGCAGGGTCAGTCCATATTCGTCAATGGGCTGTCCGTCCAGCGTTTTAACCGTTACGACAGCGACCTGGGCGGTCGTTTTATTGTCCAGATCCTGACCAATCCCATTGAGGGCCTGACGGGTCTGCGGTGACAAAACACCTGCGTAATCCTGTACATAGATACCGGACGCTGTGCTGGGTTTAGGTGGTACCTGGATCGCTGCTTCCGCACCGAGGGCAAAGAACGTCTGGAGCAGAAGCATTATAAGGACGAGCCAACGTTTCATGATCAGTAAGCTCCGTTATCGCTTAAAATTGTACTTGCGGAACAGTTTTAGCGCTTTCATCAGCTTTAAAGTAATCGCGGGCGTCAAAGCCGAACATGCCTGCATAAAGGACGGTCGGGAAGGATTTGATCTTAGCGTTGAAACCTTGTACGGCATTATTGTAATCCATACGGGCTACGGCAATACGGTTTTCTGTGCCGGCCAGTTCGTCCTGCAGCTGCAGGAAGTTGGTGTTGGCCTTCAGATCAGGATAATTTTCCGCGATCATCAACAGGCGGGAAAGAGCGCTGCTCAATTCGCCGTTGGCCTGGCTGGTTTCAGCAACAGTTTTGGCGCCGCCCAATTTAGCACGGGCATCGGATACGGCTTTAAAAACGTCACTTTCGTGAGTAGCGTAGCCTTTAACGGTATTGACCAGATTGGGGATCAGGTCGTTGCGGCGCTGCAGCTGGTTTTCTACCTGCGACCATTTGCCGTTGACGTCTTCGTTCATGGTGACCAGGCTGTTATAGCCGCTCATAATAATACCGACGAAAATAACAACGACGGCGATAATAATCATTAAAGTTTTGTTCATTTTTTATTCTGCCTCCAAAGATTTTTTTCTTAATACTTATCTTTCATTGTAACTAAAGCAGGGGCTGCTGTCAAATGGCGCAGTGCCTGAAAATGTAAAATATCTGTGTTATAATGTAAGCAATAAACAGGAAAAGGGCGGTGTTGACGTGGGTGCACTTGACGGTATCAGAGTTCTGGATTTGTCGCGGCTTTTGCCGGGACCGTATTGCAGTATGATTTTAGCTGATTTTGGCGCAGAAGTCATCAAGATCGAAGAACCGGGACGCGGCGACTATTCGCGCAGTTTCCCGCCGTTCCAAAACGGTTTTGGTTACTGGCATTTGCAGTTGAACCGTAATAAAAAAAGTGTGGTGCTGGATCTGAAAAGTGCTGCCGGCAAAGCGGCTTTTTTGAAATTGGCGCAGACAGCAGACGTAGTGCTGGAAAGCTACCGGCCCGGTGTGTTAAAACGTCTGGGCATTGATTATGAGACTGTGAGCAGGCTGAATCAGAAAATCGTTTACTGCGCGATCACCGGCTATGGCAAGCAGGGACCGTTGGTTGAGCAGGCTGACCACGATATTGGTTATGTCAGCCTGGCAGGTATTACTTCAATGAGCGGCGAGCCCGGAGGCAGACCGGCGATACCGGGCATCTTGATGGCGGATATGAATGCGGCGCTGATGGCCGGTATGAGTATTATGATGGCTGTGCGCCATGCTGAGCAGACAGGGCAGGGGCAGGAGATCGACATTTCACTTTATAATACGGCGTTGACGCTGATGCCGGGAGCGGCCAGCCTGTATTTTGGCAGCGGCTTTGTAGCCGAACGCGGTAATAACTGGCTGACCGGTGCCTATGCCAATTATAATATCTACGAAACGCAGGACGGGCGTTATGTTTCTGTCGGCTGTCTGGAGAAAAAATTCTGGAGCAACCTTTGCCGGGCTTTGGACCAGGCCGATCTGATCGATGCCCTGGATGATGAAACGCAGCACGGGCTGGTCAAAAGCGAGCTGACAAAGATTTTTAAGACTAAGACCATGCAGGAGTGGACTGTCTGTTTACAAGGCAAGGATACCTGCGTAACGCCGGTGCTGAATTTTGATGAAGCATTGGCGGCCGAACAGACGCTGGCTAACTCAATGGTGCTGACAGTAGAGGATGAGGAGATCGGCACCTACAAGCAGATGGGCTTTGCTATGAAAATGTCGGCAACGCCGGGGTCCTTGCAAAAGCGGGCACCCAAGCTGGGCGAGGATACGGAAGCAGTTTTACGCGGCTGCGGTTTGAGTGAGACTGAGCTGCAGGCGCTGCTGGCAAAAGCATAAAGACATAATAAAGGACCCGCATCGGACAGGTGCGGGTCCTTTTTGGGGGATGGCTCAGTGAACTTGGTATTTAAGTTATTAAAATCCTTAATTGTACTGTATTTAAGCCGTTTATT
>ERZ791915.2047-NODE-2047-length-13572-cov-2.287120_pt1 | contig 13572 bp, 12 predicted proteins | sample MGYA00510139_ERZ791915 | MGnify/ENA primary metagenome ERZ791915 (study PRJEB30046, sample SAMN00792117) | human gut metagenome | study: EMG produced TPA metagenomics assembly of the A metagenome-wide association study of gut microbiota in type 2... | reverse complement strand
TTATACCGTTCGCCTATCTCGCGCAAGGTGACGGGTTCGTCGGTGAGCAGACGGTTCTGCAGGATATACACTTCCTTTTCATTGAGCTTGGGCATGATGGTTTTCAGGCGCGAGCGCACCAGGCCCGCGATCTCGTCCGAGGCCAGGGTGTCCTCAATGCCGGGGCCCAAGGCGGGCAGAAAGTCCATGCGGCTGGCCCCGCCGGAATCCTCGCCCACCTGGACGTTGAGCGAGAGGTCCGTGGAGGCCAGGCGCTGGTCCATCTCATTGATCTGGTCCTCGGTCACGCCCAGGCGTTCGGACAACATGGCCGCGTCGGGATCGTAGCCCTGGGCGATCAGCTTCTGGCGCTCGCGGTTCAGATTATAGAACAGCTTGCGCTGCACCTGGGTGGTGCCGATCTTGACCATCCGCCAGTTGTCCATGATAAACTTGAGGATGTAGGCCTTGATCCAGAACGAGGCGTAGTAGGAGAACTTGATGCCCTTGTCGGGATCAAATTTGTTCACCGCGCGCATCAGGCCCACGTTGCCCTCCTGCACCAGATCCAGCACGTTCTGCATCCAGCGGCGCTGGAAGTCCATGGCGATGCGCACCACCAGCCGCAAATGGGAAGACACCAGCCGGAAAGCCGCGTCAGGGTCGTTATGGTCGCGCACGCGGAGAGCCAGCTCATGTTCCTCTTCAGGCTTGAGCATGGGAAAGCGGCTTACCTCGCGCAGATAGAGGTGCAGGCTGTCGCGTGGGCCCGCCGGAGAGGGCAGACGCGGCACGCTCGGGGCGGGAAGGGCGCCGTCGCTTCCTTCCTCCAGGGCCAGCTCCGGCTCGGCATCCTTGTCGTCGTCCACATCCAGCACTTCACCCGCTGCCAGTTCTTCGCCGTCCAGCAGATCCAGCGTTTCCAGATTCTGTTCTTCGTCCTCCCCGGCTTCGCGCGGAGCCTCAAGCACTTCGATTTCAGGCTCGACTTTTTTAGGGGCCGTATTGCTTTTTCCACTCTTATGCCGCGTGGAAGGGGCTATCTTATTATTTTTTTTCATTTTATTTATACTCAATCACTGCCGCTCGGAACAGGCGGCAATGCTTTATGCTATAGTTTTGGTTTGTCCTTTTCAATGTTTTTCAGTACTAAAAACTCAGCCGCGACCCGGAAGGCTTTTCCGGTCGGGTAGTGCTGAAAAACGCAAGCCTCGCGTCAAGAGACGCTTGTCGCAACCCCAATAGGGGAATGCGCGCCGCCAATGACGGCGGGGCGAGCCGAAAAGCGTGGTTTTCGGCGTAGCGGCCCCCGTGCCTGTTAAACGCCGCAGGCGTAATTATGACACCGGGCGCTTGTTGCTTAGTTTTTTATACAGCCTTTGAAGGCGGAGAGCAAAAAATGCCGGTCCTCGCCCCGTGCGGGTGATCAGCGTGCCCGTGTCCGCCCGTAACAACAAGAAGTGGATAAAATGGCTGACATGACATTCAGACAGGCGCTCGGCCTCGGGCGTCCTCTGCTGCTCGACGGGGCCATGGGCACCATGCTGCAGGCCTCCGGCCTGCCCGTGGGCATGAGTCCGGAACAGTTTTGCATGGAAAGCCCCCAGGTATTGCGGGGCATCCACAAGGCCTATCTGGACGCCGGGGTGGATCTGCTGACTACCTGCACCTTCGGCGGCAATCCTTACAAGCTGCCCAAGGAACTGGACGTCTTCGCTTTCAACAAGCGCATGGCCGAAGTGGCCCGGGAAGCCGCACACGACGCGGGGCGGCCTGTTTTTGTGGCCGGCAACGTGGGACCCAGCGGCCAGTTCGCCAAACCCTTGGGACCGGTGGAGCCGCGCGAGCTCATCGCCGGTTTTGCCGCCCAGATCCGCGGCTTGGTGGCCGGTGGGGCGGACCTGATTTTTGTGGAAACCCAGTTTGACCTGGCCGAGGCCCGCGCCGCTGTGGTGGCGGCCCGCCGGGAATGCGATCTGCCGGTCATGGTCTCTATGACCTTTGAGCAGGGCGTCAGCCTGACCGGCTCCAGCCCGGCCATTTTCGCCGAAACCATGCAGAATCTGGGCGTGGACGTGGTGGGCACCAACTGCAGCCTGGGCCCGGACCAGATGCTGCCGGTGGTCCGGGAGCTGCTTGAAACCTGCGCCTGCCCGGTCATGGCCGAGCCCAACGCCGGTCTGCCCGAGCTGCGCGGCAATGTGACGGTCTTTCCCCTGGGTCCCGAGGAATTCGCGCAAAAAACAGCAGCCTTTGCCGGACTGGGCGCACGCATTCTGGGCGGCTGCTGCGGCACCACGCCCCGGCATCTGGCGGCCCTGGCCCAAGCCGTGCGCGGCATGGACTACAGGCCTTCGGAAGCGGCGCGCCGGGACGGCATTTGCCTGACAAGCCGTTCACAACTGGTGCGCATCGGCGCGGGCGAAGCCCTGGTGATTATCGGCGAGCGCATCAATCCCACAGGCAAAAAAGTGCTCACCCAGGAATTGCAGGAAGGCCGCTTTGACGCGGCTCTGCAACTGGCCGACCAGCAGGTGGAGGCCGGGGCCGGGGTACTGGACGTCAATGTGGGCGCATCCCTGGTGGATGAAACCAGCCTGCTGCCCGAGCTGGCTCAGCGCCTGATCGGGCGGCTGACTCTGCCGCTCTCGCTGGATTCCTCCAACGCCGAGGCCATTGCCAAGGCTTTGCCGTACTGTCCCGGCTCCTTTCTGGTCAATTCCATCAGCGGCGAGGCCGATCGCATGGATGTGCTGGGTCCGCTCTGCCGGGATTACGGCGCGCCTTTCATCCTGCTGCCGTTACAGGGCGCGAAGCTGCCGGTGCAGGCTTCCGAGCGCATCCGCATTGTGGAAAATCTGCTGGAGCGGGCGGCCGGTCTGGGCATTCCGCGCCGCCTGGTGATGGTGGACATCCTGGCGCTGGCCGTGTCCTCCAAGGCCGAAGGCGCCCGCCAGTGTCTTGAAATGGCGCGCTGGTGCCGTTCTCAGGGCCTGCCCACCACCTTGGGGCTTTCCAATACCTCTTTCGGCCTGCCCGCACGTGAACTGCTCAACGCCACTTTTCTGTGCATGGCCGCGGGCGCGGGCCTCACGTCCTGCATTGCCAATCCTTCGGCCACGCGCCTGCGCGAAGCCGTGGACGCCATGCGCGTGCTCGGGGCCCATGATCCACACGCCGAATCCTTCATCGCCTCCTATGCGGAATGGAAACCGGCGGGCGGCGTGACCCTGCGCCAGGGCGACAAGGCCGGGGCCGCCAAAACCCTGGGCGAGGCCGTGCTGACCGGCGACAAGGAAAACGTGCTGCCCCTGCTGGAGGCGGAACTGGAGGCCGGAGCCGACCCTTTTGCCCTGGTGCGGGATACGTTGATCCCGGCCATCACTGAAGTGGGCGCGCGCTACGAACGCCGGGAATATTTTCTGCCCCAGCTCATCCGCGCCGCGGAAACCATGCAGACGGCTTTCAGCCATCTCAAACCCCGGCTGGAAGCCAACCGGGGGCCCGAGGAGCGTCCGGTAATCGTCATGGCCACGGTGGAGGGCGATATCCACGACATCGGCAAGAATATCGTGGCCCTGCTGCTGGGCAACCACGGCTTTGACGTGGTGGACGCGGGCAAGGACGTGCCCGCCGAGGCCATTGTGGCTTGCGCCCTTGAGCACAACGCGCGTATCATCGGGCTCTCCGCGCTGATGACCACCACTATGGTCCGCATGGAGGACACCATCCGCCTGATCCGGGAGCGCGATCTGCCCATCAAGGTCATGGTGGGCGGCGCGGCCGTGACTCAGGCCTTTGCCGACGCCATCGGGGCCGACGCCTATTGTCCGGACGCGGTGTGCGCGGTGCGCGCGGCCAAAACCTTTGTCTGATTTCGTCCGCCGCGTGTCCCGCTCAGGGCGGCGTCGCGTTGCATTTATTCGTATTCTTCAACTTTCACATTAAGGTTTGTCATGAAAAAAATATTCCTGCCCCTGCTGCTCTGCCTTCTTCTGCCCTGCGCCGCCTGGGCTGAAACGCTGCCCTCGCTGAATCTGGCCGGTTTGACCGATCTGCTGGCCAAGAACAAGGGCAAGGTGGTGATGCTCAACTTCTTCGCCACATGGTGCCCGCCCTGCCGGGTGGAAATCCCGGAACTGATTAAGACCAGCAAGGCTTACGCGGACAAGGGCGTGGTGATCATCAGCCTGTCCGTTGACGAGGACCCCGCGCCCGTGCTCCCCTTTGTCAAAAAAATGGGCATGGATTATCCGGTGTATCTGGCCGGACGGGACATCACCCGGGCTTATCAGATCAGCAGCATTCCGCATAACGCATTTTACGCCAAGGACGGCACGCTGGTTCTTTCCGAGCCGGGCATGGCCGACGAAAGTATGCTCAAAATGGTTATCGACAAGCTTTTGAGCCAGAAATAATGGAAAACGACTACCTGACCCGCAAGGCCCATCTGGACGATGTGAAGGCCATGCACGGCCTGTTGCTGGCCTGCGCCCAAAAGGGCCTGCTGTTGCCGCGCGCGCTGATTTATCTGTACGGGCACATCCGCAATTTTTTTGTGGTGGAGGCCCTGGACGGCGAAATCGTGGCCTGTTGCGCCCTGGCACCGGTTTGGGAGGATCTGGGAGAGATCTGTTCCCTGGTGGTGCGTGACGATCTGCGCCGTCAGGGCCTGGGGCGGAGGATGGTCGCGGCCTGCATTGGTGAGTGCCGCGAACTGCATCTGAAAAAGATTTTCGCTCTGACCTATCAGGAAGCGTTTTTTACCCGTTTAGGTTTCAGAGTGGTGGAAAAAAGCGTGCTGCCGCAAAAGATCTGGGCTGATTGCGTACATTGCGCCAAATACCCGGATTGTGATGAAACGGCGGTCTTTCTGGACGTGCCCGGCGCATTGGAAACTGTGTCCGCGTGCCCGGCGGCCGCCGGGGAAAGATAGGGGGAAGCATGGCTGAGACGCTGCGGGTCAAGGAACTTAAATCCGTGTTCACCCCGGAACAGATTGCCGTGCGCGTGCGTGAGCTGGGCGTGGAAATCGACGGCCTGTACGGACAGGAACCCTTGGTGGCCATATGCGTGCTCAAGGGGGGCGTTATCTTTTTCAGTGATTTGGTACGTGCTTTGCATAACCAGAACCTGGAACTGGATTTTGTCCGTCTGTCCAGTTACGGCAAGAGCTCGGCCAGTTCCAAGCATGTGATCTTCAACAAGGATGTGGAAGTGGACATCCGCGGCAAGCACGTGCTGATTGTGGAAGACGTGGTGGACAGCGGCCACAGCATGCGTTTTCTGCTGGACCAGTTTGCCGCCCGCCAGGCGCGCAGCCTGCGTCTGGCCGCTCTGGTGGACAAGCGTGAGCGCCGTCAGGCCGACGTGAAGGTGGATTTTGCCGGTTTCGTATTGAATAAGGGTTTTATTGTCGGCTACGGCCTGGATTACGCCGAACGTTATCGGACGCTGCCCGGCGTCTGTGAGATCATTCCTGAATAGCCTTGTTTCGGCTCCGGCGGCCGGACCGTTTTGTGGAGTATTGGCATGGAAGTAAAGTGTCCGCATTGTACCAGCCGTTTCAATCTGCCTGACAACCTGGCCAAGCCGGGCGTCAAACTGCGCTGTTCGGTCTGCAAGACCGTATTTCCCTTTGCGCCCGAGCCCGAAGCGGTCTTGCCCGGCGAGGACGAACTGCCGGATATGCAGGAACGGCCGTCCGGCGGCCGCCGCAAGTTCTGGGTGGCCCTGGCGCTCATTCTGCTTTGTCTGGGAGGCGGCGCGTACTGGTATTTCGGCGCGCGGCATCCTGATACGCCGCCCACGGAACAGGAACTGGCCAAAAAGGTCGAGCTGCTGACTATGCGCAATGTGCGCCAGTATTATGTGGATAATGAAAAGGTGAAGGGCAGGGTTTTTGTGATTGAGGGCCGGGTGGTCAATGAGTTTCCGCAACCCAAGGAACTGATCACCGTGGAGGCCGCCATTTACGACAAAAACAAAAAGCCCCTGGCTACCAAGACGCAGCTTGCGGGTACCCAGCTTTCACTTTTTCAGTTGCAGGTGCTCAGTGAGAAGGAGATGGAATCCTTCCTGAACAACAAGGTGGAGATTCTTGCCAACAACACCAATGTGCGGCACGGCGGCGAAGTGCCCTTTATGGTGCTGTTCTATGCGCCGCCCGAGGATGTGGCCGAGTTCGGCGTGAAGATCGTGGACGTGAAGGATGTGCCTGAAGCGGAAAAATAACCGTCGTCCCTTTCAGTTTTTTAGATATCCCCGTTTCCTTTCCGTGCTGGATGGAAACGGGGATATCTGCGTTCATGGGGTATTCTGCACCGGCCTTTGGAGCATTTCAATTTTGGAACGCCTCTATCCCCTCACATACTCCCCAATTGACTGTTTATTCAATCAATAACATACTAAAATAGTATATTTAACTCTTTCCACCCCAACCCTCAACTAAACCTGCCTTCCTGCAAAAAAAATTAAATTTTTTAAAAAAACTGTTCCAATTAGGTTTACATTTAAATTTTTTATGCTATGCTAGTCCCAAATCGTCAGTAGAGGGTGCCGATCACCCTCTACTGACTCTATAGATGCGTCCTTTCTACAGGACTTAACCTTAAAACAACGAGGTTCAACTTCACATGAACGAAATGGATTCTTACTTATCAATCATCTCTTCTCTACTAAATATTTATATTGCCTTAAAAACATTAAAGATTATTTAATCATTATTCTTTACTCCTTACTGTTTATGTCCGGTTGGTTACAACAACCGGACATTTTTCTTCCTTTGATACGTTTATTATACACAGACAAAATTAATCGTCAACCAAGTATAACGAGATTTCCTTTACAAATTCAATCTATGTCTCTTAATTTTTATCTACCAAACAAGGTAGATGTCAAATGACAATATTTGAACTACTTAAAAAATTCCCCACAGAAGGCTCTATCATCGAATATTTTATTAAGGCAAGATATGGAGAAACAGTTATCTGTCCTCACTGTGGTCATGTGATTGAAGTAAAACATAGAAATGACAGACCTAAACTATTTAATTGTCGTTTCTGTAAAAACACATTTTCAATATTCAAGGGAACGATTTTCGAGAAGTCAGATACTGACCTTCGGAAGTGGTTTTATGCCATCCACTTGTTCTTAAACGACAAGAAGGGCATTTCGGCAAAACAGCTTCAACGTGAAATTGGTGTTACTTACAAGACGGCTTGGAGAATGTTACATAAAATCCGGGAAGCCATGAGTAATACCGACATGAGTAAGGCCTTTGAAGCTATTGTAGAAATAGACGAAACATATATCGGTGGAAAACCAAGAAAAAGGAATAGTGAATCTGTTTCCTCAAAACGTGGACGTGGAACAAACAAAACTCCCGTGGTTGGAGTAAAGGAACGTAGTTCAAATAAGGTGTATGCCCAAGTGGCCCTCCCCAACAAAAAAGGACAGAAACTCACTGGGAAGCAATTGTTCAAGATTCTGGATAAAGTTTGTAAGGATAACACAACAGTTATGACTGATGACTTCTCCGGTTACAATTTCTTGGACCATGAGAACATCAACAAGTATGTCCGTCTAACCGTAAATCACTCTTCAGGACAATTCTATGCTGGAAACGGTATTCATACCAACGGCATTGAAAGCTTCTGGTCTGTCCTTAAGAGGGGGATTTACGGAACATATCACCATGTTTCTGTGAAGTATTTACAGAACTATGTAAATGAATTTTGCTTTCGTCAGAATCACAGGAAGTATGGAAATGTGTTTGATCAATTGGTCAGTCAGTGTGTTTTGTAAAAAGTCAGAGATATTAGTTGCTGTAGCATTTAAAGTTGTTATAATACATCATCAGTAAAAGGAGGAGAAGGATTTGATGGGAACCCCTGAATACAGACTGGTAAAGATAAACTCTCCCTAGGGTGGTTAATCCTTCTCGGTTTATGGAATTAAGGTAAAGAACCTTCCTTATTTCATGTTGATAATTTTTATGGTGATGTCAATGATCATCCATAAAATATAAAGGGTCATAGCCATTTCAGTAATTGTCATTAGAACTTTACTCCTCCTTTTACTGATTCGATTCCCATCTTTGTCAAAAATAAATAAATGCATTCCAGATTTCAAGTCAGCAAAATTAAAACATACTAGGCCAATATCATTGATTATTTCTTCATTTTTTCCATTTCGTCCGTGACCATACGAATAAACTCAACCGGGTGAACCTGTAAAGCCTCACAAAGTGAAAAGATGGCATTCAGGGTCGGCCGTTTCCTCCCCTTAAGAATGTCAAGCAAATAACACCTCTCAATGTCGGCAAAATCGGCAAGAGAGGTTTTCGACATTTTCCTTTCTTCTCTAATTATTTCAATGACTTTAGCAATGGCCTCGGACAAGTGGGGATGGATTTTCATTCTTACACATTACCGAAAAACTTGACCGACACCGAATGCTATAGTAGATAGGCAAATCCGTATGCTATAGCATTCGTTCTACCGTCACAAACAGGAGGAGCCGAAATGGGACTGGAAATGAATGTTCGGGAATTTGTGTCTCCCAGCGTGTTTAACGAGTTCAGCAAGCTTCCAGAGGAGAAGAAAGGTCAGGTTGTGAACTACTTCATGGAGAAAAAGAAAAGTGTCGGAATAGCCTATCTTTTGTGGCTTTTCAGTTGTCACTATATCTACTTGGGGAGCATCCCAAAGTTCCTGCTTTATGTCATTACCGCTGGTGGTTTGCTCATCTGGTTTGCTATTGATGCGTTCAGAATGAAAAAACTGGTAATAGTCGAGAACGACAAAATTATGTTGGATTGTATCGCCCAATCTAGATAACGACAAAAGGATGGAGGAATAAAATTCTCCATCCTTTTAATTTGTATTTTCTCAATTGTTATCGAGGGGAACTATGTCAAAAATTCAAAGAAAAGTTTGTTCACGTTGTGGAGCAAATAACAAGCTAATAGCAAAAAAATGTTATAACTGCGGAAAAAAGTTTGGAACACAATTACCAGATTTGAAGACTGGTTTTATAATTTTTATTATTCTCATTATTATTGGACAATTTGCAAAATAATTCTTCATCACTTGATGTTGACGAGTTTTATAATAATTCATAATAAAACAAATAAGGAGAACTTATATATGAAAAATATTATTTTAGTATTCATGTTAATGGCAATTTTGACTGGTGTTAATTTTACTCCATCATGGGCATCTGAACCTGTCTTCTTGTCTCTACGAGATGCCCATGAATGCGATGATGGAGACAGACCAACAGAAACATTCCTACAGTGTAGAGAAAGTTCTGAACAAAAATATCAAATCTATTATGAAAATGCTGAACGGAAAGGTTTGAGTCTCATTCTGAAGTTAAAAAACGGAAAACAGAAAATATTCAAGGATGAAGGGAAAATTTTAGATGGTGATATGTGTGGATATCGACTTGCAACTTTCCTTCCAGATGCCGGATTTTTCGTTGTTGATCAAAAATGTGGAGAAGATCATACATACCGTCTGGTTTCAGAATTAGATGGGAAGACGTATGCAACAGGAACAGAATATCCACATTATACAAAAGATGCTGATAAAGTATTGATGATGGATGCGGATAGAAAACTTAAAAGACCTCTTTTTCAAGTGTGGTCGTTAAAATCAGAAGGTGTGTTAAAATGGGATACAAAAATCGAACTTAATAATATGGTAGATGGTTCATGGCAAAATAGCCTATATTCATATTTGGCTGATAACAACACCATCAACATTTCTGATGTTCCACTTTCTCGTGATAAGAATGATGTTATTGCAATTGCAACATTAAAAAATGGGAAATGGATCGTAAAAAACAATGATATAGTTCTAACTGAAAGAAGGAAAATGTTAGGAGCCGGTTCTAACAATCTTCAAGGAAGCAAAGAGATAACTGGGATTGCTAAAGTTGGTCATATTGCAACTATGATGATCGATATGGAGGACAAGTTTGGAGAAACTTTATTTTTCTTTGAACGTGTTCCCAAATTTGAAAATCCAATACTTGATAACTGTAATCCAAAATGTAAAGTTCACGTCATTGTTGATGATAGTGATATGTTAGAAAAAATTATTTCTATTGAACCTGTTGAATAAGAACATATTAAATATGAACAGAGAAGAGGGGGAATATTTTCCCCTCTTTTTTATATTACAATGAAATATATAATATTTTTCTTCCTTACATTAATAACAATTACAGATGTATTTGCAAAAGGAAATGAATTCAACGAATCATTTTCAAAGTCAAAGCAAATCCTTAAAAATGAAGTTTACTATGACAATAAACTGACATTTTATTGTGAAGCCCTATTTGATAATGATGGAAATATATTTCAAAATTCTGATTTTTTGATTTCAAAATTTAAAAACAGAAATTCAACCATTGAATGGGAACATATCGTTCCGGCAGAAAACTTCGGACGTTCCTTTTCTGAATGGAGAGACGGACATCCACAGTGTAGGAATAAACATGGAAAATCATTCAGAGGCAGGAAATGTGCAAGAAAAATGAATAGAGAATTTCGTCTGATTGAATCTGATATGTATAATCTTGTTCCAGCTATTGGAAGTATAAACGCTTTACGTTCTAATTACAATTTCGATTGTGTTTCAGATATCGAGTATGAAGTATGTAGAATGAAGATAGGAAATGGAAAAATTGAACCACATGAAAGAATACGAGGATTTATTGCAAGAACATACTTGTATATGGACAAAGAATATAAATATTTCAAGATGAGCCGAAAAACAAAAAAGTTGATGTTATCTTGGGATAAACTGTATCCTGTAACTGAATGGGAATGTATAAGAGCGAAAAGGATAGAAAGAGTTCAAGGGAATCGGAATGTGTTTGTGATAAATTAATGAGTATATATCAGTATAGCTTGAGAAATTATATTTTTTAAATTTACTAGCATTCTATTTTGCCTTGAAAAAATTCTACCCCGGCACTTGCCTTTCCTTTTCGAGTGATTATCTAAAATTCTATTAGAGAGGGGGAATAGTGGTAATCGGCCGATGGTAGTAACATTTTTAAAGGAGAAAGGTGATGTCTAAAGAAAAGACAAGGAAAGTTGGAAGGGATGCAGGAAATGGACAGTTTATACCAATCAAGGAAGCTGAAAGAAGGCCTAAAACTACTGTGATTGAAACTGTTCCGGTTCCCAATAAAAAGAAGAAAAAATAATTTGAGATGGTAGAAGCATAGACCAGACAAAAGGGTAGAAATTTCTACCCTTTTTGCTTCTTTATGGGTTAGCAACTAACTCCCGTTCAATCCTCAATATACCAGTAAAAATTTTTATTTTTTGCATGAAGGCAGGTTTAGATAAGATGGTAATAATGTGTATAATAAATATGTAGTGGGAGTTATTTCAGATAGGTGGATATCCACCTACCTGAAACAATAATAATTACTTGATCAAAATATAGATGATTGCGATCAATAACAATAAATCGATATTTAGATTGATATTAATATTCATACCATTCACCCCCACTAAACTAGACTTGGGCTGGAGAACACTTCCAGCCCTGTCTTCTATTTAGCATTTTTGGCCTTTGCAAATACGACTTTTGCAAGATTTTTTATGTCGATGGCAAATTTTTACAATAATACAATAATATCAATATGTTACATTGGCATTGCTATAACCTATTGATATTTATATATTTTATTTTGCAATGAATTTTAGCGTGGGCATAAATATTATATACTATTTTAATATGTTATTGATTGAATAAACAATCAATTGGGGAGTATGTGAAGGGATAGAGGCGTTTTGGAATGCCCTAACGCCGAACACGGTGAGGCGCGCCGCGAAGCGGCGTGGATTCCGAAAAAACCGCGTTTTTTGCCGGAATGACCCCTTTGAAACGTGTAGCCTTTCATCAGACGGCCTGTTGCGGCAACGTCGCCGCCGTGGACTTTGTTCCACTCTCCACGCCAGGGCGGGGTTCCGTGCCGCTGGCCCGCAACCTGCCGATGCAGACCGTGGAGACCGCGCTGATGACACCGGCCACGGCGAGATAGCCACAGAGATACCAGGGTTGGGAGTCATTGGCCTGCACCAGAATGGTGGCGATCATGGGCGTGAGGCCCGAGGCGAAAATGCCGGAGAACTGGTAGACAAAGGAAATGCTGGAATAACGCACCGTGGCGTCGAAAGCCTCGGAGAAAAGGCTGGCCATACTGGCGTAGGCCGCGGCGTAAATGATGCCGAAGGGGACGATCAGGGCCAGGAAGGTCAGCACAAGATTGGCGGAATAATTGTGGAAGACCCAGAATACGGGATAGGCCGTCAGACCCAGCAGCAGGGCGGCGAAGCCGAAAATGCGGCCCTTGCCCACGCGGTCGGCCAGCAGGCCCCAGAAGGGAATGAAGCAACCCATGACGGCCGAGGCCGCCACCACGGCCATCAGGGCCACAGTGCGGTCCACACCGCAGCTCTGGGTGAGATAGGTGAGTGAGAAGACGCCGAAGACATTGAAGGCGATGCCTTCCACAAAGCGCGCGCCCACGCAGGCACCGAGTGTCTTGGGGTAACGCCTGAAGGCTTCCAGCATGGGATAGCGGATCTGTTCCACATCTTTCTTGGCCTCGGAGAAATCTTTGGTTTCCTGTACCGAGGTACGGATGTACGCTCCCACGAAAACCAGGACGGCGCTCAAGATGAAGGCCAGTCGCCAGCCCCAGCTGATGAAGGCCGCGTCGGACAGCAACAGGGAGAGCAGACCTACCACGCCGGAAGCCAGCATCAGGCCCAGGGAAAGGCCGATCTGGGGCAGGCTGCCGTAAAAGGCGCGTTTGTGGGCCGGGGCCGACTCAAAAGCCATGAGCACCGCGCCGCCCCATTCGCCGCCTAGGCCGATGCCCTGTGCCAGACGGCAGACAACCAGCAGAATGGGCGCCCAGATGCCAATGGTTTCGTAGGAGGGGATCAGGCCGATGAGCACTGTCGCCACGCCCATGATCTCCAGGGTCAGGATGAGCATTTTTTTACGGCCGATCTTGTCGCCGAAATGCCCGAAAATAATGCCGCCCAGAGGACGGGCCACAAAGCCTACGGCAAAGGTGGCAAAAGCCAGAATGGTGCCCATGCCCTCGGAAAATTCGGGGAAGAAAAGTTTGTTGAAGACCAGCCCGGCCACCACGCCGTATAAAAAGAAATCATACCATTCGATGACCGCGCCCACCAGCGAGGAAAGGACGACGCGCCGCAGATTTTTTTTATCGTGGCTCATGTGCTTTCTCCTCTCAGGCTAGGCGCAACACACGCTTGGCGTTTGCGTACATGATGTTCTCGCGGACGTCCGTTTTCAGCTCAAAGGCCGCATAGGCGTCCAGGGCGTCGGCCAGTTCCACGAAGGGATGAGCGCTGGCGAACAGAACCTTTTCGCCGATGAGATCGTTCATGGCCCGTACGTAGAGACCAGCCTGGGGGGAACGCTCGTATTCCGAAATGTCCATATAGACGTTGGCGTTGCGCAGGCAGGTGTAAATGGCCTCATTGACGAAGGGATAGCCGCCGTGGCTCATGATCAGGGTCAGTTCGGG
>ERZ791915.2006-NODE-2006-length-13857-cov-3.529996_pt1 | contig 13857 bp, 12 predicted proteins | sample MGYA00510139_ERZ791915 | MGnify/ENA primary metagenome ERZ791915 (study PRJEB30046, sample SAMN00792117) | human gut metagenome | study: EMG produced TPA metagenomics assembly of the A metagenome-wide association study of gut microbiota in type 2... | reverse complement strand
GGTGTGACCGTTGGATTGGAACAAAGTGACGCCGGGACGAACATCGGTCCAGGGCAGGTCTGCCCAATTTGCACAGTTATAAATCATTGTAGTTTCCTCCGTCATTTATCGTTCTTCCATACCCAACAACCAAGCGGGGTTGTGATAGGTCATAACTTCCATCTGTTCATCCGTTAAGCTGCAGGCCTCCTGCAGCATCCCGATGAAGCGAGTCAGCCCTGTTACGGGGCTTCCGTTGCCGTTTTGGCCATAGTCGGAATCCAGGACGATCTTATCCATACCCACGGCAGCCACGATATTCCGGGCCTCCTCGATCTCATGGGTGTGAAACTTGGAATCCGGCACAAAAGCAACGGCGTTCAGCTCGATATAAGCGCCCAGCCTGCTCCAGGCCACCATATCCTCGATGGATGCGCCGATCATATAGTGGGGATGGTTGGCCAGAATACGCTTGATGCCCCGCTCCGCCGCAGAATGAATAAGGGCGTCAATTTCGTCCCGGCTGCCGTGGCCGGTGGCCAAGATCACATCCGGTTTCTGTGCCAGGTAGTCCAGCACCTGCAGCACTCCCGGCTTCAGGCTGCCGTCCTCATTGAGGTACATAATGGTGTTTTCTGCCACGGTCATGCCCTTGCTGGAGGGAAATGCCAGGCCCCTCCCGGAATGCATGATCTTGTGGCGCAAAGAAGACACCGTGGGCATCCACACCAACTTTGCACCCAGCGCACAGGCGGCGTCCACCGCCTTGAGATTGATGCCGCCCACAGAATTGTTCAGCGCAATACCGCCGAATACCTTGCATTTTCCGTCGCCCAGGTGCTTCTCGCAGATCTCAGCGGACATCATGGTAGGTGCGTAGTGGTCCTTAATAACAATGGCAGAATATCCAGCCTTCTGCGCCTCCTGCAGCATCTCCGCCGCATCCACCGCCCGGGGCATCACCGACGGGCCTGCATGCACATGCAAATCAATGATTCTCATAGCTTGCCTCCTGATTTGAATTATGATATTTCCTCAATAGATACCGCCTGCTTCGAGCAGCTATGTAGGCACAGCCCGCATCCGCTGCAAGCCTCATCATCGTGCAGTACGCCCGCTTCTATCGGCTTCATGCCGCCGAAATAGCAGGTGCGCAAGCAGGGCCGCTCCTCGCAATCTCGGCACAGCTCTGTCTGCACTGTCACCTGCCGCCGAGGCAGGCTGCCCAGGTTCTGATAGGTCACAATGTGGTCCGCCGTGCGGCCAACCACTTGGTTGTATTCCTCCATACCCTTGGCGTGAACCAGTGCATCCAGCTCCTCAACCAGTGCGGAAGCATATTCCGGCCCCCGCAGCATCATGCTGGAGCCCACCTCGACCAGTGAAGCGCCACAGCACATATAGTCATATACATCCCGGGCGGTGTCTGCGCCGTTGCCGCCGAGAATGGTCATCTCCGGCACAGCCCGGCGGGCCCGAGCTACATTGGCCAGCGACACCGGCTTCATCCACGGCCCACCCAAAGCGGCCCAGCCGCCTAAAACCGGTTCGTCCGTCTCGGGATCGACCATCAGGCCCTGGAATCGGTGCATCACCGTCACCGCGGAAATACCCTCCTCGTACAGCGCCTTGGTGATCTCCGCCACGCTGGACACCTGGGGCGTCAGCTTCACGATCACCGGGATGCTCACCGCTCGGCGCACCGCACCGGCGATCTGACGACACAGCTCCGGCGATTGTCCAATGAGAAAGCCCAGCTTTCCCTCGGATGCCTCGCCGTGAGGATTGCCAAAATTCAGCTCAATAGCCGGGAAGCCCAGCTGCTCCATTTGGCGGGCATAGCTGATCCAGTTTTCCACATTGCTGGCAGCGATGCTGCCAATGACCACCACGCCGTTTTCTTTTCCGATGGCCAGCAGCTCCGGTGCTTTCCGGCCGAAAGCCTCCATAGACAGCATGGAGCCGCCCCGGGAGAAAAAGTAATACTGGTCAGGATAACCCTCACCCCGCACCGGCCTTTGGTACATGTCAGCAATGTGGATGCGCGCAATTCCCGCATCCTGCAAGGCCGGTGCGTCGGTCACGGACTTGGCGATGATAGCCCCCACGCCGCTCTCGGCAAAGGCGCGAAACTGCTCCGCCGTGCGGGCAATGTCAGTGGAGGCCACCACAATAGGATTCTTAAAGTGCAGGCCTAACACCTGCACACCGTTTTTTAGGGACATGTAAGTCTCCTTTTCCTGTCCTCGCAAGCCTGTCATGCACCGCTCCCTTAGAAGCGGTGCATGAGGGCGCATATCGAATGGATCTTACTCTGCCTTGACAGGCTTTTCCGTCATCGGCTCCTTGTGCCACACGAACCAGCCCGTGCAGGCGTACAGGATGGCAAACAGCGGCACAATGTAGCACAGGAAGGCGTAGGGAATGTATGCGATGCCAATACCCAGCACCGAGAACATATAGGCACAGGAGGTCCCCCAAGGTACCATCGGTGCTCCGATGGTGCAGGTATCCTCCAGCGTACGGGACAGCACCTTGGACTGAATCCCCATGCGGTCGTATGCAGGCCGGAAGGTACGGCCACCCAGAATGATGGGCATGACCTGGTGGCCGGAGATCAGCAGCAGGGAGTAGCAGTATACCATGGTGGACAAGATCAGACCACAAGGCTTATGCACAGCCTTGAGCAGCACATTGTTCACCAGGGAGTCGATTACACCGCTCTTTTCCAGCACAGCGCCCATGGTGGCGGACAGGATGATGATAGCCACAGTGCTATACATGGAGGTCATACCGCCGCGGGAGAGGATCTTGTCCACCATGGCGACGCCGGTATCGGAGGAGAATCCATTCATGGCCGCCCCCAGCATAGCGCTGAGGCTGATCTTCTGCAGCAGGCAGGCAAACACGCCGCTGACGGCGGTGCAGCCCAGCATGGCAGGCACGGCGGGGGCCTTCAATGCGGAGGTCAAAAGCACCAGCACCGCCGGGACCAGGGCGATGACACTGATATTGAAGTTTGCGCCCAGAGTATCCAGAATCAGCTCAATGTTGCTCAGGTCGGCATTGGCCGAGGCGTTCCTAATGCCCAGCACAGTATACAGAACCAGGCAGATCACCGTAGCGGGCACGGTGGTATACATCATGGAACCGATGTGGTCATACAGGGGCGTGCCGGACATATCGGCGGCCACATTGGTGGTGTCGGACAGGGGGGACATCTTGTCGCCGAAGAAGGCGCCGGAGCAAACGGCACCGGCCATCAGCGGGGCAGAGATGCCCATACTGGTGCCTACGCCAAACAAGGCCAAGCCCATGGTGGCAATAGAACCGAAGGAGGTGCCGGTGAAAAGGCTGGTGATTGCGCAGAGGACAAAGGCCAGCGGCACAATGATGTTGGGGGAGCAGATCTTGAGGCCATAATACAGCAGCGTGGGAACAGTACCGCCGATGATCCAAATGCCTACCATCATACCGACGCTCAGCAGGATCAACAGCGTGGTGGCGGAATCGCCCACAACACGCTTGACAGTATCCTGAATGTCAGACCACTTATTGCCCATCAGCAGGGCGAAGACAATAGCGGTACAGCCGCCCATAGCCAGGCCCATTTGGATGCCTACTTTAGTTCGGATAGCTGCCACAACGACAGCAATCACGAAAATCAGCGCCAGAAGCGCTTCCCACACCTTGGGTTGACGGGGTGTTCTTTCCTTTTTCATGGTAAAATTCCTCTCTTTGTAAATTTGTTACCGCCCATCATACGAAGCGGTCGCCAGGGAAGGAATTGCTTTTCTTTTCTATATCTGCCGGGTCAGCCTTTTCTCAGATCGCTGACACACTGTGCAATGCGATGCAGGCCCATTTGGCAGTCCTCAAAGGATGTGGCATAGGAAATGCGGAGATGATTCTCTCCGTTTTTGCCGAACTCCACGCCGGGCACTGTGGCCACGCCATATTTATCCAGCAGGAGCTCTGCAAAGGTAAAGCTGTCCATGCCAAACTCGCCGATGTCCGGGAACAGGTAGAACGCTGCCTGGGGCCGGGAGCAGGGAATGCCCAGCTCTTTCAATCCGTTATACAGCAGCAACCGGCGCCGGTCAAACTCAGCCAGCATGGCATAGAGAGAATCCTGGGGACCGGTCAGTGCCTCCAGAGCGCCCAGCTGGCCAAAGGAGCAGGCGTTCATGGCCACCGTCTGATGGGCACGGACAACGATGCGCATTAGCTCTGCCGGGGCTACCAGATAACCAATACGCCAGCCGCACATGGAGTAGGTCTTGGAGAAGGACTGCACCGTGATGGTGCGCTCCCACATACCGGGCAGGGACGCCATGGAAATGTGCTTATTGCCGTCGTACAGTACCTGCTCGTAGGCCTCGTCCGCCAGCACCAGAATATCGTGGCGGCAGCAGATCTCAGCCAGCTTACGCAGACTTTCCTCGTCCATCATGGTGCCGGTAGGGTTGCCGGGTGTGCACAGGATTAGGAGTTTGGTCTTGTTCGTGATAGCCGCCTCCAGCTTCTCCAGGTCAAAGCAGTAGCCGTTCTTTTCATCCAGCGGTACATACACCGGCTCCGCCTCAGCGATCTTGGTCAAACTGGAATAGGGAATGTAGCTGGGGTCGGCAATGAGCACCTCATCACCCTTCTCCAGCAGCGCAAAAAGCGCCGCCGCCACTGCCTCCTCGCCGCCGCAGGTCACCATGATCTCCTTGGTGGGGTCGACCTTCAAATGGTTCATCCGCTCCAGCTTCTCCGCAATGGCACGGCGCAGGCGAATGTCACCGTAGTTGGAGGAATACGCCGTCACGCCCTGATCCAGCGCCTTCTTGGCAGCCTCCTTGATGTTTGCGGGCGTATCGAAGTCGGGCTGACCAACCTCGAAATGGACTATCTTACGCCCCTCTGCTTCCAATTTGTTTGCTTTCTCCAACACCCGGCGGATGCCGGTAAAGGGTACTCGTTTCATTTTTGCGGGCTCAAAGTCACGCATATCTTCGATACCTCCTTGTGTGAATTAATCAAACTTATTCAATTTCGCCATTTCCGTCCGGTTATTAGAATAATATTACAACATCATCAAAATAACATACTTTATAAAATTTGTCTATACTTATTTCAAATTTATAAAATTTTTGTAATAAACGCATAAAATAGACACTTGCATTTTATGCAAGTGTCTATTTTAAAAATTTAATATAGAATAAATTTTTTATTAAATACAGGCCCTCCGAAGGAAGCCTCCGCCCTGCGTCCTCACTTCACGCAGATAATTATAGAGCGTAGCCTGGGAAATACCCAGCAACTCGCATACCTGAGGAACAGAATCCTTCAGCTGGAATACGCCCTTTTCCTCCAGCATGCGGATAATGCGCAGCTTAATCTCCTTGGAGCCCAGTGTCGAGGGCTTTCCCACATTCTTAATAATGTCCGAAATGACCAAATTGGTATAATCGCTGATGCTCAAATCGGTGCCGGGTGCCTCCCCCTCTTCAAAGGGCAGTACATTCATGATAGAATCCATCAGCTTCCTGGCCTGGTTCATATCCGTCAGATTGATGGTGAAGCAGAGCATTGCCTCATAGTCCCCATTTTCATCGTAGAACATCATGGTAGTGGATTTGTGCAGCTCTCCGTTCTCTTTGCTGGTCAATCGAATTGCCGTTCCGCCGTTCGCCTTGGTCATGTCCCTAAAATACTCAAAGACACTCTCCTCCATCACCTGTCCAGCCTGGCGGCCGGAAATATATCCGTTAGCAATAAAGGCAATACGCCTGTCCTTGTCATGAACCACCGCTTCGCACTGATCACCCAGAGAAAGAGAGATTGCCTTGGCAATTTGGATCAATCTGTTTTTCAGTTCCATAAAAAGTCTCCGTTTATTCAAAATATATTATAAGTATAATAGCACAAATTCCTTGGAATTGCTACTCTGTTTTTGGAATTTTTCTCTTATATGCAGCGCCGCCTCTTTCCAATGGAAAAAGCCCGGGCAAATACCCAAGCTTTTTTCACAATGGAAGTTGCTAAGAAAGGAGAGAGAGAAGATACGGTATTATTGTGAGAGGAGATATCTATTCCACGTTCACACGCTCTGAAGGCCCACCTCGTAGGCCTTCAGGTTTGCCTCCAAAAATTTAGTGGGCACATTCTTGCGGATCAGAGACTGCCAATCATAGCTCTCAAGACCCAGCTTTTTCACCAACGCACCCAGCAGGATGATGCTGGCCACGCGGACAGTACCCAGCTTCTCCGCTTCCGCCGTAGCGTTCAGTTCACAGACATCCTCAACCTGCTGTGAAATCTGCTCAATGGCATCATGAGGATAGACCGCCTTACCCATTTTTACAGGAATGGGAAGAATTTCAAAGCTGTTCGCGATCACAGTGCCGCCCTTTTTCAGCAGCTTCAGCCACCGAATGGCCTCGATTTTCTCAAAGGCCAGCACCACATCCGCCTCGCCCTCGGCAATGAGGGGCGCGTATACGGCATTGCCGTACTTCACCATGCAGTTCACCGTACCGCCCCGCTGGGACAGGCCGTGCTGCTCTGTCTTTTTCACATCGTAGCCCAGGTCCACCAGGCCCTCGATCAGGATGTCAGAGGTCAAGACGGTGCCCTGACCTCCTACGCCTACAATAGCAATGGCTTTTGTGTTAGACATTTTACTCGCCCTCCTTTTCAATGGCGCCAAAGGGGCAGATCTGCTGGCAAATGGTGCAGCCGTTGCAGTCCTCTTTGGAAATGGACACGCTGTTTTCGCCCACCATCAGAGCCGGGCAGGCCGTCTTATTGATGCAGACCTTGCAGTTCTTGCACTTGTCGGCGTTAACACGGCAGTGCTTACCCTTTCGCTGGGCAATAACGCTCTTGAGCAGGGCGCAGGGCTGCTGCACAATGACCACAAATAGGTCCTCAGCCTCATAGGCCTCCTTCACCGCAGCAGCGGTGGCCTTCAGGTCATAGGGATCCACGGTGCGTACATTCTCCGGCTTCACGCCACAGCCCAACACCAGCGTCTTGATGTCCACAGCCGTGGTCACATCCTTCATCAGCGTCACACCGGTGACGGGGTTATCCTGATGGCCGGTCATGCCGGTGGTGCTGTTGTCCAGGATGAAAACACTGGTCTTAGCGCCGTTATACACGGCATTGATAAGGCCCGTAATGCCGGAATGGAAGAAGGTAGAGTCACCAATGAAGGAGAACACCTTCAGGCCGCGCTGGGCCTGACGCTCTACCCGCTCGAATCCATGCCCGGCGGTGATGCTGCCGCCCATATCGATCTGGGTATGTGTCACGCTGAAGGGGGGGTTGATATTCAGCGCATAGCAGCCGATGTCGCCGGTGGCAACGATCTTTCCGTTGTATTTGCTGACCTCGTGGTAAATACCGCGGTGCGGGCAGCCGGCACAGTAGCTGGCCGGACGGACAGGCACCTCTGTCTCCACCTTATAAGCAACAGACAGCGTAGGCAGGCCAAAGGCCCGACGGATAATGTCGGCGGAGTACTCCAGATACAGGGGCAGAACATCCTTGCCGGTGCAGGGGATCCCCAGGGATTTCACATAATCCTCTACGATGGGATCCAGCTCCTCCAGTACAATGAGATTATCCACCTTCTTCGCAAACTCCCGAATCAACTTATCGGGCATAGGGTAGGTAAAGCCCAGCTTCAAATAGGAAGCACCCTCGCCGAACACCTCACGGGCGTACTGATAGCAAATGCCGCTGCAGATTACGCCGATCTTGGTATCATGCATCTCCATGCGATTCAGAGGCGTGGCATTGGCATACTCCCGCAGGCGCACCAGCCGCTCCTCAACGGTCTTGTGCTTGTTACGAGCCATAGCAGGAATATTAGTGTTCTTCATAATGTTCCGCTCATAATGCTTCACAGGCACCTCCACGCGATCCGCCAGGGAGACAATGCTGCTGCCGTGGTTCACGCGGACGGTGGTGCGCACCATGACCGGGGTGTCATACTGCTCGGACAGGTCGAAGGCCAGCTTGGTATAGTCTTTGCACTCCTGGCTGTCAGCAGGCTCCAGCATGGGCATCTTCATGTGGGGGGCAAAGTGACGGCTGTCCGGCTCCGTGCCTGAGCTGTTCATGCCGGGATCGTCAGCGCAGATATAGACCAGACCACCGGTGGCACCGATGTACACAGAGGGGAACACCGCATCAGAAGCCACATTCATGCCAAAGTGCTTCATAGCCGCCATGGCTCTGGCACCAGCCATGGACGCACCGATGGCCACCTCAGCAGCCACCTTTTCATTGACCGACCACTCAGAATATACCTCTTTATATTTGGAAAGGTTCTGTAAAATCTCCGTACTGGGAGTACCGGGATAGGCAGAGGCCACCGAGCAGCCCGCCTCATAGGCGCCTCGAGCAATAGCCTCGTTGCCCAGCATTACTTGCTTCATTGGACATTCGCTCACTTTCTAATAGGATGTTTGTTGTTGTAATATGTATCCCTCGAAAATGTAGTTTGATTTACACGCCCATTGTATTATATTTTTATTCTAAAATCAAGTGTCAGTTTATAATTTTTTTATATTTTTTCTTTTCTTTTTCTTTTACCTGTGTTATACTCCTTTCAGAGGAGCAAAATTCGCCTATTTTTTAAGGAAGGGATGTACTTTATGGAAAAGCTATTGATCATCAACCCAGGCTCCACCTCCACAAAAATCGCCGTTTACGAAGGACTTACAAGAAAATTCTCAGAAAATATCTCGCATCCCCTGGAAGATCTGAAGTCCTTCCCCACCATTATCGACCAAACAGAGTATCGTACTCATGTCATCACCGACTGTTTGGAGCGGGCTGGTGCCCCCCTTTCCGCCATGGATGGCATCATCGGCATCGGCGGCCTGCTGAAGTCGGTGGATTCCGGCGTATACCGGGTCAATGATGCCATGCTCGCTGATCTGCGCAGCCACACCTACGGCGAGCACGCAGCCAATCTGGGTGCTGTCATCGCAGATACCTTGGCAAAAAAATTGGGCAAGCCCGCCTATATCGCCGACCCCATCACTGTGGACGAAATGCAGCCCGTGGCCCGCATTTCCGGCCACCCCCTCCTGCCCCGCTATGGCCGCACCCACACGCTGAACCACAAACGCGTAGCCCGCACGGTGGCGGAGGAATTGGGCAAGCCCTACGAGCAGTGCCGTTTGGTGGTAGCCCATCTGGGCGGCGGCATTTCCACCGCCGCCCATGCAGAGGGCCGCATAATCGACTCCACCACCAGCCGCAGTGAGGGTACCTTCAGCATGGACCGATCCGGCCAGCTGAACTGCTGGGAGCTTGCCAAACTGTGCTTCTCCGGCAAATACGAGAAGCAGCAGGTACTGAAAATGCTCAACGGGGAGGGCGGCGTATCCGCCTACCTGGGAACTAAGGATTTCCGGGATGTGGAAGCCCGCCGTAACGAGGACGACGCCACCGCCTCCGCTATTTTCGAGGCTTTAGCCTATCAGGTATCCAAGGAGATCGCCGCCATGACCGCCGTGCTCAGCGGCCAAGTGGATGCCATCGTCCTCACCGGTGGCATCGCGAATTCCCGGGCCTTTGTCAACCTGGTCACAGACCGCATCTCCTACCTGGCCCCAATCGTCTTAAAGCCCGGTGAAGAGGAGATGGACAGCCTGGCCTATTACCTGCATGGCGTCCTCACCGGCGCCATCGCCCCCAAGGAATACTAATCCTATATTAAATTATATAAATAGTATAAATACAGAAAGGAAGTTATCTTTATGCAGCCCATCCGTAATTTTGACCAGCTACTGCAGTGTGCCAAGGGGCGCGGCAGCAAAGGCATCGCCGTAGCGGTGCCCTATGACAAAAACACCCTCCTGGCCGTAAAGGATGCCCTGGACTCCGGCCTGACCACAGCCCAACTTTTCGGTGACCAATCCCGTATTCTGCCCATTTTGGAGCAGATCGGCCTTTCCGCATCTGCTGTCTCTATCTGCCATGTGGAGGAGACCCACCAAGCCATCGAGACAGCCATCGCCTCCATCCGGGACGGCAAAAACCGAATCCTCATGAAGGGCACCGTGTCCACCGGCACACTGCTCAAACACGCATTGGATAAGGCCAAGGGCCTGAACATCGGCCGCCTGGCCAGCCACCTGATCGTTCTGCATATCCCCGGCTTTGACCGCTTGCTCATAAGCACCGACGGCGGCCTGAATATCGCCCCTACCCTCATGGAAAAGGCCGACATTCTCCGCAACGCCATTGATGTGGCCCACGCCCTGGGCATCGAAACGCCCAAGGCCGCCTGCCTTGCCGCCGTGGAGACTGTGAACCCCAAGATGCAGGCCACCATCGACGCCGCCTGCCTGTGCAAGATGGCCGATCGCGGAGCATTCCAGGACGCTGTAGTGGAGGGCCCCCTGGCCATGGACAACATTCTCTCCGCCGAAGCGGCCAAAAAGAAGGGCATCGTTTCTGAGGTTCCCGGTCAGGCAGATATTATCCTGGCCCCCTCCATTGAGGTTGCTAACACCTTCTCCAAAACCCTGAACTATCTCCTGCACTCCTCCAACGCCGGTATCGTCATGGGTACGGCTGCTCCTATCATTCTCCCCTCCCGCGCCAGTGATCCGGCCTCCAAATACGCCTCTCTTGCCATGGGCGTGCTGCTGGCAAAGTAAATATTTTGCGCCTGATAATATGTACTGCGCAAAATAAAAACACCGGGGGATTTCCCTCGGTGTTTTCACTTGGTGGAGATAAGCGGGATCGAACCGCTGACCTCTTGAATGCCATTCAAGCGCTCTCCCGGCCAGAGAGGTTACATACCCCCTCCAACCGGGCGAAACAGCGTTTCAATACGCGGGATTAAAAATCTATAAACAGCCCTTTACTCATCGCCGTATGTAGAAGAATATGTCGTAAGAATATCAATTCGCAGATCTATTACTTTTTCTTCTGACTTTGATACATACTTCTTTGCTAGTTTATATTCCTCTAGTATTTGCTTAGCTTCTACTGGGGAGGAACAACCATTTTTCAAGTAAAGCGCATCTTTAGACAATGCACGTATAAATAATAGATATGCTGTACGAATACTTGGCTGAGGTTCAGCTGCGTATGCTATTCCTAAAGTAGCTACACGAATAGCATCTTCATATTTTGCTCGTTCAAAATAAATATCCGTTAGAGTAAGTGCGCATTGAGGAGCATTCAACTTCGATATTGCTTCTTCTAGGCAAGTAATTGCTTTGTCAAATTGCCCTATTTTTTCATATCTTTCGGCATCACATAAATATGCTCTTTCTTCATGCGGTAAATATGCTTTGTAGTCTTCTATTAGCTTATCTATTATCTCTTCATACCCCTTGGGCTGCAATTTTAAATAAAATTCAAGAAGAAAACTAAAACCACGCCAGCTCCATTTAGCACGATCTGGACAATTATTTAGCATATTTTGAGCCAATTCACTAGCAACTACCAAATTTCCCGCATCCAACATATAAGTCAATGCATCAGCATATAAGTCAATGCTACCAGGCCATGTCTTTATGCCAGTTTGACAAATAATTGACGCTCTTTCAGGCTGCTGATGACGAGAATAATCAACAGCTATATTGTGAAAATCATCAGGATCACCGGTGATCAAGCCCTTCAAAATACGGTCAAATATTACTGTATAAGCATCGTCGTTGTCCGTTTCTCTTAAAATCGAGGATGCAGCAATTAGGCTCGTAACCGCAGAAACTTTTTCCTCAATATTAGATTTGTGTTGCTCTGAAAGTTTTTGAATAAACTCTGAAAAATTCTTCATATCATTATCTCTTGCCAACACTTCGCTTTGCTCACACATTATCGTTTCCTCCTTTGGCCTTATTATCGTTATTTGCAATATATGTATCGTCAAGAATGTTAGTCTCTTCGGTTTTTCTGCTGCCAGTGATATTTATGCCAATTCCCTGAAGAACCTGTTTCAATATCGCAAGACCGTCCGAATCTTTAGGCAAAGACCCTGATTTTGCCGCCTCGAGAATAGGATTGCAGAACATATCAAAACGATTGCGTTTTTCTTTAAGCCTTTCAATTTCATCCTTCTTGTTGGTGAGTTTGCTTTTGGTAGAGCGGAGGCGTATACTTAGTTCATCGGCCTCTTGCTCTATCTTTAGGTATTCAGTATTTATTTCTTCCCGTTCTGACTCGAGCCTTAGCAGATCTCTTTCATAATCTTGCATAACATGAACTATTTCATCAATTATCCGTATCTGTTCAGAATGCAAGTTTGTGTCATTATTGGGAGTTAAATTGCTCAAAGAGCTTCCCATTAATCATCACCAATCCTCCCTTACAGAGAAACCGTATTCTCTCCGTCTACAATAAGGAACTTTTTCTCCTGCAAATTCCACTCGACGAAAAACGATGTGCTTTGTACTTCTTTGTGTGCCCCGATGTAGTAGTGGAATAAAACTTCAAACTTACTTATAGAAATTTCCCTTGGTAAATCATGTAGTATAAAACAAATATTTAGTGAAGAGGCTGGGAGAATACTGTGTGAACCATTTAATATGTTACCTCCATCACTCTTGTGGAAAGAAAACACACAATTGACGGCACCTGTTTCTGGTGACATGATTTTTACAGAATCAAAGCAGAGCTTATCAACCTTAAGTTTTCCCATGTTAATTAAGCTAAAATAAAGTACTGGCAAACAATTTGAAAGTCCAGTGTTGTTCATTGCCTTTATTTGTTTTATGTCATGTTTTATATACAATTCAGGCTGATTTTTGGGTCTATAAAAAACGGCATCTTGCTCTTCCTTGGAGTAAATTTTAGTTTCTAAGCCTTTTACAACTGAGCTGAAGACCACTTGGTATTCCTGCATCGTAAGCTCATTAATCTTTTTATCTTGCTTGTAAACCAGCCATGCCATAATTAACGATCCTGCGAAGCCCAGATATCCACTCAAAAAGGATAGCCAATCAGAATTAGTAAGATTATTTCCCGGAGGGAATCCAATCTGATCATAAAAGGCACAATAGATTAACTCAAAGCCAAGGGCTAGCATTAGGGATAAAACAATAATTGAACACAAATCGTTTATCTTATTTTTGAAACGCTGCTTTAAAAGTAGACATATCCCAATCAAAAGCACTTCGGATATAATTATTATTAGCAAAGTTAAATTCAAAGTAATACACAACCTTTTATTACTAGCAATACTCTCTGTGGACAGCTTAGCAGGTTTTCTGCCTGCTAGGTAGATTAATGCAAATCTTTCAGCTTTTTAGGCACAATTTTATATTATTGTACACTATTGGTGCATAAAAATCAATATAGTTTTCTATTCTATACAGTAATGTAGTTAAGTGATACCTATGTTGGGCAAATGGTATTACTTTCATATACCATAATCTGAAAGGAGGAGCCCTTTTATCTGCTGGCCAGTCCGCTGACTGGTCTTTTTTATGCCATGACGAAGGAGGTTAAAGATGGCAGACGATAAAAAGAACATCGGCCCGGAGGCCGAAAAGCCCGGTGGGGTTCCACAAGAGAAAAAGACGGAGCCTATCAAGGACACGCCTCCTGCGCCGGAGCAGCCAGCACCCGGTACGCCGCAGCCTCCCGTGGTGGAAACTGCACCGAAAGCGCAGCCCGCTCCCACGGTAGAAAACCAACCCGAGAAAAAGGCCGCTCCCGCTCCCAAGGTGCTTGATTTCAGTGCCGCAAAGAATAAGGCTCCGGCAAAGGAGGAAACAGCCCCGGAGAAAAAGCCCGTCAAGGAACAGTCTGCGGAAAAGCCCAAGCGTGGCCGTCCGCCCAAGGATGGCAAGGCTGCTCCCGATAAGGCCAAGCCGCCCAAATCTCGGGACAAAAAGTCCCAAAGCAAGC
>ERZ791915.2004-NODE-2004-length-13867-cov-6.732913_pt1 | contig 13867 bp, 10 predicted proteins | sample MGYA00510139_ERZ791915 | MGnify/ENA primary metagenome ERZ791915 (study PRJEB30046, sample SAMN00792117) | human gut metagenome | study: EMG produced TPA metagenomics assembly of the A metagenome-wide association study of gut microbiota in type 2... | reverse complement strand
TGCTGCCATGGTGTTTCCTCCTTTATGGTGCGAAGCGCGTTGTCTCTATAGTGCTTCGCGTACCCGCCGCCGCGGTTCAAGCGGCGGCGGTGCGTGGGCGATTACTGCGGCTGGCCGTCGACGGCTGCCTGCCACATGGCGGCGCGGGCGTCGTCGTCGATGCCGGAAAGGATGCTGTTGACCTGGTCGAGAAGTGCGGTGTCGCTCTTGCGCAGACCCACGCAGGAGCCCTTGGCCGGGAGCGTGAAGCCGCTGCCCTCATCGAAGGTGACCAGGCGGAAGTTCGGGTTGGAAGCGAGGTAGCCCTGCGCGTTCTCAACGTTGATGACGATGGCGTCGCAGGTGCCCTGCTGCAGGCGGGAGATCATGTCGGGCACGCTGCCGACGGGGCTTAAGTGGTCGACGCCTTCGATCTGCTCGATGACATCGTCAAGCGCCGTGCCCTGCTGGCCGAGGACGGCCGCGCCGGAGAAGTCCTGAATGGAGGTGGCATTTAAGTACGGGGAATCGGCGAGCACCATCAGGCCGTAGGTGGTCTCACGGTAAGGCTCGGAGAAGTTGATGGATTCGCGGCGCTCGGCGGTGTCCATCATACCGGCGATGATGGCGTCGATCTGGCCCTGATTGAGCGCGTCGATGAGGCCGTCCCAGCTGAGCTTGACGATGACGAGCTCCTTGCCGAGGCCGTCTGCGATGGCCTTGGCGATCTGCACGTCATAGCCTTCGGCATACGCGCCGGCGACGTTTTCAACGGGGACGTTCGAGTCCGTCGCTTCGCTTTCCTGCCAGTTGTTGGGGGCGTAAGCGCACTCCATGCCGACGCGGAATTCGTTGCTTTCGTTCGTGGTGGTGTCCTGCTGTTCCTGCTGCTGATCGCTGCTGGAATCGTCGGCGGCCTGACTGCCGCAGGCGGTGAGCGCGAAGAGCATGATGGCCGCCAGCAGGAGGGCGGTAAAGGTTCTGAGCTTCATGGTGGTGGTTTCCTTTCTTGTGATGAGTTTGATTTTTTCAAAAACAGGGGAGTCCTGCTTTCTACGCCTTCAGCGCACTCCCGATGCAGACAAAAAACAAAGCCGTAAATGCTTTGTGAAGCATTTACGGCTGCAACTGTACTGCAATCCGGCAAACCGGTCATCACCTTGGGGGGGATAAACAGCTTGCTGACCTCGATAGCGCTCCACATACGTGACAGTCCGGCGGATGTTCTCCGACGAACCAGCGGCAAACGGCACAGGAACCGTTTCCACTTCGGCGGCATCCCCTTTCGCGCGCTCCGGCTTCCTGTGCCGGTGCGAACGCGCTACTTTTGTCAGCCGCGCCTCTATCTTCCCGACCTTGCGATCGGGCGTTTGAAATTGTTGGCGTTACCATACTCCCATGCTGGGAAAATGTCAATCCCTAATTTTCCACTTCTCCAAATTTTGAGAATCTTTTTACACGGAAGAATGGGTTCTTGTGAAATATTACCACAGCTTTCCTGCATGAATATCGGATATGACACGGCGGAATGCAAAAAAGGGGCCGGAGCATGATACCCCAGCCCGCTGAAAATTCATCTCAAAACTCGGTGACGACATCATATCCGCTGCCTGTCCAGATGGCGGGACGCGTTTCCAGCGTGTGCAGCGCGGTGACAAAATCGGGCAGCGTTGTGACCGTTTCGGGCAGCCATGTCACGTATTTTCCCACCTGCTCCGGCACGTGCGCGTCGCTCGCGCCGATGGCCTTGAGCCCCAACTCGCGGCAGAAGCGCAGTGCCGTCCGGTTCTCCTCAAGCGGTGTGCTGCCGTTGAGGACCTCCACGCCGTCAAGGCCGTGCACGTCGCGCAGGTGCTCGCGCAGCCCGCGATTGTTGCTGCGAAAGGGGTGGCAGGAGACGCAGAAACCGTCCTTTTCGCGCACCAGGTCGATAAGGTCCTGTGCGCTGACGCGCTGGTCGGGGATGCCGTCGATGCCCCAGGCGGTGATATCGCCCCAGAGCGAGAAAAATTCCACGCCGACGAAGATGGGATAGCCGATCTCGCGGGAATAGGCCTCCGCGCGCTCGCGCAGGCCCATGCTGTCGTGGTCCGTGATGCAGATCGCGTCCAGCCCCTTTTGCATGGCGATAGAGACGATCTCCTCCAGGTGGAGAAAGCTGTCAGTCGAGTAGGTGCATTCGTGCAGGTGCATATCAACAAGCATGGCGGTGTTACCCCTTTTCTCCGTGGCGGATGACCTTCAGCACGCTGCCGTCATCCTTCCACACAATGTCGTTGAGGCCCAGAAATGACGCGATATAGTTGTTTGCGGGGCGGCGGAAGACCTCCTCTGCCGAGCCGAGCTGCAAGAGCTCGCCCTCGCTCATCACGGCGATGGAGTCAGCCAGGATGAGAGCCTCCTCCTGATCGTGCGTGACGAAAACCATCGTGGTGCCGAGCTCGCGCTGCAGGCGCTTGAGCTCGCCGCGCATCCGCACGCGCAGCGCCGCGTCGAGGTTCGAGAGCGGCTCGTCAAGCAGGCAGAGCTTTGGTTCGACGATGAGCGCGCGGGCAAGCGCCACACGCTGCTGCTGGCCGCCCGAAAGCTCGCCGATGCGCGCGTCCTCGCGCTCGGCAAGGCCGACGAGGCTCAGGTACCGGCGGCCCTTTTCCTTTGCCTCCGCGCGGGAATAGCCGCGGAATTTGAGCCCGTAGGTCACGTTTTGCAGCACACTCATGTGCGGAAACAGACCGTAGGACTGGAAGACAGTCGAAACCGGCCGCCGCTCGGGCGGGAGCGCGGTGATATCCTGCCCGTCGAGGAGCACTCTGCCGCCGTCGGGCTTGAGAAAGCCGCCGATCATGTTGAGCGTGGTCGTCTTGCCGCAGCCCGACGAGCCGAGAATGCACAAAAGTCCGCCCTCTTCCAGGCCGAGGGAGAGGTCATGCACGGCGTATTTGCCGTCAAACTGCTTGCTCAAGCGGTCAAGTTCGAGATACACGGCGATTTTCTCCTTTCCGGGTGATGAGGAAGGCGAGGCCTTCAACAAGAAGGACAATGACGGTGATGACGCTCGCGATCAGCGAGGCGAGGGCGTAATCGCCCTGATATACCGCGTCAAAGAGCTTGAAGACGGCCAGCTGACGCTTGGCGTCGATGAGAAAGATGATGGAGCCCGCCGTCGTCATGCTGCTCGTGAAGTTATAGATAAAGCAGCTCAAGAACGCGGGACGCAGCGCGGGAAAGACCACATCGCGCAGCACGGCGAGCCGCCCCGCGCCAAGGTCGCGCGCCGAGTGCTCCTGCACTTCGGGTAGGAGCGCGAGCGACGCGGTGCAGATCTTCGTGGAGGTCGGCAGCTGCTTGAAGAGCATGTTGGCCAGCACGATAAGGGCCGTGCCCGTCAGCTTGAGCGGCGCGTGGTTGAACGCGAGAATGTAGCCGATGCCAAAGCACGTGCCCGGCAGCATATAGGGCAGCGTCGCAAGGCAGTCGAAAAGGCTGCGGCCGATGATGCGTCGGCGGTCCATGTAATAGGCGAAGAGCATCGCAAAAACCGTGCCGGCGATGGAGACGATGAGCGCGTATTCAACGCTTCGCAGCATCGTCGACGAGTCGATGCGCCAGAGCTGATCCCAGTATTGCAGCGTGAAGGAGTAGACGCCCTTCGTGCTCTTCAAAAAGCCCGAGAGGAACACGCAGCCGTATTGCAGTACGATCATCACGAAAAAGACGGCGCTCAGCGCGATCATGCCCCAGCCCATCGCGCCGCAGTGCGGCAGCGTGAGCCCGAGCCCGCCCTGCGAAGCGCGGCTACCCTCGGTCAGCTTGTCCGAGCGGCGCATCAGTGCGCGGTAGACGAAAAAGAACACAATGGACGGGATGAGCAGGAACATGTTCATTGCCGAGGACTTTTCAAGGTCCGAGTATCCAACGACTTGCAAATAGATGTCCGCGGCTAGCGTGCTGAAGCGCCCGCCGATGATGATGGGCGTGCCGAAGTCCGCGAGCGAGCGGACGAACGAGAGCAGCAGGCACACGAGCGTCGCGGGCCGGATGAGCGGCAGGACAATATCGCGCAGGATGGCTCCGCCCGATGCGCCGAGGTCGCGCGCCGAGCGAAGGCTGCCCTCGTCCAGCTTTTCGAGGATGCCGGAGAGAAACATTGCGTTGAGCGGCACGAACGAGATCGACTGCATCAGGATGACGCCCCAGCGATTGTAGGGGTTCAGGCTCAGGTGCAGCAGGCGGTAGGTGATCCACCCGCGCCGCCCGTAGAGCTGGATATAGGCGAGCGACGAGACGAACGGCGGCGACACCATGGCGACGAGCATGATGACCATGCAGAGTGTCTTCTTCCACCCGCGCGCCGTGGCGCATACGAGCGCCGCTGAGAGCGAGAGGATAGTGGACAGCACTGCCGTAAAAAAGCCGACAAATACGCTGTTGCGCAGGCTCTCGCCGTATTGGCGCAGAACAGTGCCGAACATTGCAAAGCTCACGCCGCCGTCCGCGCCGCGCAGGCTCCGCAGCGCGATGCACGCGATGGGCCAGAGGATAAACAGCAGCACGCTCCCGAGCAGGACAAGTAAGATCAGCTTGTCGGCCGCATTTTCACATAGGGAAAAAAGGACATCGTGAGATGCCCTTTTTTCTGTGTTTTTTTGGATCGTACCGGCGGACTTCATTTATTCCGTGGCGGCCTTGTCGCCCATCAGGGGCTCAAAGCGGTCGAGGATCTCGGTGCGCTGGGAACCGAACAGGGACAGGTCCTCCGTCATGAGGAGCGTAGGATCATAGGACAGCTCAATGCCTTCGATGGAGGGCTTGATGACCTTGATGCCGTTCTTCTGCTCGATCTCGGCGAGCTGACGGAGATGATCGTCGCTGCTGAAGAGCCACTCGACGAAGTACTTGGCGGCGTCGACGTTTTCAGCGTTCTTGAACACGGCCACACCCTCGGGGACCCAGGGCATCCCGTCAGAGGGGTAAACGATGGTCAGGTCGTTCTCCTCGGCGGCCTGCTCGATGCTGGCGTCGATGTAGGAGATGCCGACAGCGAACTCACCGGAAGAGACCTTGTTCTTCGGGTCGGAGCCGCGCTTGCCATAGTAGGCAATGTTGTTGTTCAGGGCATCGAAGTAGTCCCAGCCCTGATCGCCCTTGGCCTGCAGCAGCGCGTTGACCACGGCGTAGTTGGTGCCGGAGACGGCGGGGTTGGACATGACGATCTCACCCTCATACTGGCTGTCAGTCAGGTCATCCCAGCTCTCGGGAGCGGTCAGACCCAGCTCCTCCATGAGAGAGTTGTTGAGCAGGAAGCCGACAATGGTGATGCCCTTGGAATACCAGTAACCCCCGGTATCCTTGTACTCGTCGCCGAGCTCGGCGGCCGCGTCAAAGGTGACGGGCTCAAGCAGGCCGTCGTCCTTGGCGCTCATGAAGGCGTCGATGCCGCCGCCGAACCACAGGTCAGCGGACGGGGTGCCGCCCTCGGCGCGGAGCTTGGAGAGCACCTCGCCGGAGGACATGGACAGGCATTCGACCTCCACGCCGGTGTCGGCAGTGAACGCGTCGAACAGGGGACCGTAGACGTCGCCGGTGGCGACGACCTTCATCGTGCCGGAGAGCTCGGGAGCGGTGTCCTGAGGCTCGTCGGGCGTCTGCGCGTCATCAGTCTTCGAGCCGCAGGCGACCAGAGAGAGCACCATCACGACGCAAAGCAGCAGAGAAAACAGCTTTTTCATAATTAACCTCTTTTCCAAATTTGCTAAAGAAATCCCCGCCGCTGCGGTAACAGTGGCGAGGACTATATTTTAGATAGAATAACGCAAAAAGTAAAATCGAAATTTGCACACGACTAAGGCGATTTCATCGAAAAAAACAATTATTTGGCAAACTGCGGATCAAGGACGGACAGCGCGTATGCCGCGTAGAGCGCCGCGCCGAGGGGGAGCGTTTCCTCGTCGATGTCGAAATCGCCGCGGTGGTTGGAGATGCAGGTATGCGGCTTTTTGGGGTTTGCCGTGCCGAGGTAGGCGTAAGCGCCCTTCGTTTGCAGCAGATACTCGGCGAAATCGTCCCCGCTGAGCGACAGCGCGCGGTTTGCCGTCGTGGGGATGCCGAGCGCGTCGGCGACGCGCTCGACCTCCACGCACACACCGGCGTCGTTCATGAGCGGCGTGGCGAAGTCGTCCCATTCGACCTCTGCCGTGCCGCCGTAAAGGGCGGAGATGTGTGCGGCCGCGGCGTTGATCGTTTCGCGAAGGTGCGCGCGGCTCTCAGGCGAGAACATGCGCGTCGTGCCCTCGAGCACGGCGGTCTCGGCCACGGCGTTGTAGGCCGTGCCGGCGTTCAGCTTGCCCACGCCGATGAGCACCGGCTCGACCGGCGAGGTCATGCGCGTGACGATGGACTGGAGCGCGACGACGAGCTCGCTTGCGATATAGAGCGCGTCCACGCCGAGCTGCGGCGTGGAGACGTGCGCGCTTTTGCCGTGGATGCGGATGATAAAGTGGTCGACGCCCGCGTTGTTGGCCCCCGGCTTGACGCCGACGGTCCCCGCGGGAAGGTCGGACGCCGTGTGCAGCCCGAAGACGCGCTGTGCGCCATCCAGCATGCCCGCGGCGATGAGCGGCCTTGCGCCCTGACCGATCTCCTCGGCGGGCTGGAAGAGAAAGCGCACCTCGCCGCCAAAGTCCGCGCGGTGTGCGCTCAAAACCTTTGCCGCGCCGAGAAGACACGTCGTGTGCGCGTCGTGGCCGCAGGCGTGCATCATGCCCGGCGTTTGCGAGCGGTAGGGCACGTCGTTCGTCTCCTGAATGGGTAAGGCGTCGATATCCGCGCGCAGCACGACAAGGCCGCTTCCATTGCCGTTGCCGGTCAAATGGCCGACAACGGCGGTCTCGCCGACGCGCTCGTGCGGGATGCCGCACCTGTCAAGCTCGCGCTCGATGCGCGCGGCAGTGTGGTATTCGTGCAGGCCGAGCTCGGGATCGCGGTGGAATTCCCGCCGCAGTGCGATGAGCTCGTCGCGAAGCTGCTGGCACTCTTCTCTCAGGGCGTTCATGGCGAATTTCCTTTCTTAACCCTTGGCAGGGATCTTTTCGCGCAGGGATTCGAGGCGGTTCAGCGCGTCGGTGAGCGTTTCGTCCTTCTTGGCGAAGTGCAGGCGGATGAGGTGGTTGACCGGCTCACGGAAGAAGCTCGAGCCCGGCACCGCGCCCACGCCGACCTTGCTTGCAAGGTCCTCGCAGAATTGAAGATCGCTCTCGTAGCCGAACTCCGAGATGTCGAGCATCACGTAGTAAGCGCCCTCGAGGTCATTGTGGACGATCTTGAGGTCGTCAAGGCCCTTTAAGAACAGGTCCTTTTTGTGCGTGTACTCGGCCTGCAGCGCGTCGTAGTAGTCCTGACCGAAGTTGAGACCGGGGATGATGGCCTCCTGTAGGGGCGCCGCCGCGCCGACAGTGAGAAAGTCGTGGACCTTCTTCGCGCGGTCGATGATCTCCGGCGGGGCGATGATGTAGCCAAGGCGCCAGCCGGTGATGGAATAGGTCTTGGAAAGCGACGAGCAGGACAGCGTGCGCTCCCACATGTCGGGCAGCGTCGCAAAATAGGTGTGCTGGTGCGGGGCGTAAATGATGTGCTCGTAGACCTCGTCGGTGATGACGTAGACGTCATATTTCTTGGCAAGACCCGCGATGATCTCAAGCTCCTCGCGCGTGAAGACCTTGCCGCAGGGGTTCGAGGGGTTGCACAGCACGAGCGCCTTGGGGTGCTGGCGGAACGCGTCCTCGAGCACTTCGGGGTCAAACGTGAACGACGGCGGCGTGAGCGGCACATAGATGGGCACCGCGCCGGAGAGGATCGTGTCGGCACTGTAATTTTCGTAGAACGGGGAGAAGATGACGACCTTGTCGCCGGGATTGGCGACGGTCATCATTGCGGCCATCATGGCCTCGGTGCTGCCGCAGGTGACAACGATCTCGCCGTTGGGGTCGATGTCGCGGCCCATGAAGTGGGACTGCTTCTTCGCCAGCGCCTCGCGGAAGTCCTGCGCGCCCCAGGTGATGGAGTACTGATGGAAGTCCTCGTAGGCGACCTGAGAGAGGCGGTCGAGGATGGGCTTGGGCGGGTCGAAGTCGGGGAAGCCCTGGGAAAGATTCACCGCGCCGTACTGGTTGGAGATACGGGTCATGCGGCGGATGACGGAATCGGTAAAGCTCGCGGTGCGGTCAGAAAGTGCCTGCATTATTGTTTCCTCCTGTGAGATAAGATTTTCCGTTGTTCAAGATATGCTGCGGGTCGAGCGCCGTTTTGATGGCGTTCATGGCCTGTAAATTTTCCTTCGCCGTCTGGCGCAGGAAGTAGGGACGCTTCGATAGCCCGATGCCGTGCTCGCCGGAGGCGACGCCGCCGAGGCGATAGGCTTCGGCATAGGCCCTGCCCATGTTTTCGTGCAGCTCGCGCTGCCACGTTTCTTCATCCCGCTCGCCGCGCACGACGCACAGGTGCACGTTGCCGTCGCCCGCGTGGCCGAAGCTGACCATCTGCATGCCGCTCTGGGCTTCCAAGTCGTTGATGAAGCGGATGAAGTCCGCCGTGCGGCTGATGGGCACGACGATATCGACCGGCTCCTGCTCGGAAACGGCCTCCACGGCCTTGACAAGCGCTCCGCGCACGCGCCAGGTGTCAGCGCACTGCCGCGCGTCGGAGAGCTCGATAAAGTCGAGCGCGCCGTTTTGCAGCGCCAGAGAGCGCACGCGCGCGGCATTGGCCGTGACCTCTTCGCTTCTGCCGTCAAAGGTCAAGAGAATATAAGAGCCGGCGTCGGGGCGGGGATAAGAGACGCCGCAGAAGCGTTCGCCAAGCGCGACGACTTTGCGCTCCATGAATTCGACCGCCGTGGGGTTCGCGTTCGCGCGCAGGATGGTCAAAACGCTCTGGATGCCGGTTTTCAGGTCGGCATACGGCACAAGCACGCTGAGCGAGGCCTCGGGCTTGGGAACAAGGCGCAGCAGGCACTTTGTGATGACGGCGAGCGTACCCTCCGAGCCGATGAGAAGGTGCTTGAGCGAGAGTCCGCTCGCGTCCTTGACCTGCTTGCCGCCGACTTGCATCACCGTGCCGTCAGCGAGCACGACCTCGAGCCCGCGCACATAGTCGCGCGTGACTCCGTACTTCACCGCGCGCATGCCGCCGGCGTTCGTGCTGATGTTGCCGCCGATGCTCGAGGCCTTTTCGCCGGGATCGGGCGGGTAGAACAGCCCGCGCGCTTCGACATAGGCCTGCAAGTCCTGCAAGAGCATACCGGGCTCGACCGTGACGGTCATCGTGTCCTCGTCGAGCTCGAGCACGCGGTCCATGCGGGAAAGGTCGAGGATGATGCCGCCCTCGAGCGGCACGGTAGAGCCGACAAGATTCGTTCCCGCGCCGCGCGGCGTGACGGGAACGCGGTGCTCGTGCGCGTAGCGCAGGAGCGCGCTCACCTCCTCGGTGGATAAGGGAAAGGCGAGCGCCTCGGCGCTGCCGTGGACGCGGCCGAGCACGTCGCTCTGGTATTCTGCGGGAATGTCCGCGCCGGTGAGCAGGCGGTTTTCGTCTGCAATGATGCGCCGCAGCGCGGAAAGATCAAGTGCCATAATAAATTCCTCCCGGAAAGGCGTACCGCTGCCCGCGCTCCCTGCGTTGCGGGAGCGCGGCGGCGGTCAGATGGTGTTTACTGATTGATCAAGTCCTGATCCCAGCCCACTGCGATGAAGTAACCGCCGAAGGTGTTGTTGAACACGTCCTCCGTCGCGCTGGACTGGAAGGCTTCGACGACCTTCTCATAGATGGCGGCGGTGTCGGGGTCTTCGACGTCAGCGGTGCGCGCGGCGATCAGATTCCAGTAATCCTCCACGTCGAGGACGCTGTCCTTGTAGATGGCCTCGTCGGTCTTGAGGCCAAAGTCGAGCGCGTAGTTGCCGTTCACGACCGCGGCGGCCACGTCGGGCAGGACGGAGGGGATGGTGTTGGCCTTGAGTTCTTCGATGGTGATGTTGACCTTGTAGCTCGTGATATCGTCAACGGTGGGGTTGAAGGCGGCGTTGGGGTCGAGCTCGATGAGGCCCGCGGCTTCGAGCACCTTGAGCGCGCGGCCGCCGTTGGTCAGATCGTCGGGAATGGCGACGACGTCACCGTCTTTGAGCTCGTCAACGGAACTGACCTTCTGGGAGTAGAGGTTCAGCGGGATGATGAAGGTGTTGCCGATGTTCTGGATCGCATAGCCGTAGTTGTCGATCTCGTTCTGGAGATAAATGCGGTGCTGGAAGGCGTTGAGGTCGATGTCGCCGTTGGCGAGCGCGTTGTTCGGGGTCACGTAGTCCGAGAACTGCACGATCTCGAGGTCGATGCCCTCGTCGGCGAGCGCGGCCTTCGCGGGCGCCCACAGGTCGTCATAGATGCCGCCGACCACGCCGAGCTTGACGGTCACGGTCTCGCCGGTCTGATTGTCGGTGTTGGCATCGCTGTTGTCAGCGGAGTCGTCGGCCTTGGAGCCGCAGGCGGTCAGCGCGAGGGCGAGCGTGGCGGCTGCAAGGGCGAGGGCAAAGAACTTTTTGAGCTTCATGGAAATATCCTCCGTTAAAATAATTTTTTGTAATGGGGTGGGTAGGGACTGTATGGGGATCACGTTAATGCGTGTTCTTTTTGACGATGCGTCCGCCGACAAATTCGATGACGCAGACGATGAGCACAAGGACGAGCACGGTGACGTTCGTGATGTCGGCCATGTTGCGGTCGTGGCCGTAGCGGATGGCGAAGTCGCCGAGGCCGCCCGCGCCGGCGACGCCGGCCATGGCCGTGAGGTTTAAGAGACTCACGATCGTGATGGTCGTGCCGCGCGCGATGGCCGCGATGCTCTCCTTGAGATACACGCGGAAGATGATCTCAAGCGGGCTCGAGCCCATCGAGAGCGCCGCCTCGATAAGGCCGCCGTCGAGCTCGGCGAGCGCACTTTCGACCTGACGGGTGAAAAACGGCACTGAGCCGAACACCAGCGGCACGATCGCGCCGCGCACATAGAGCACCGTGCCGACCAGCGCGCGCGTGATGGGCATGACCCACGTCAGTAGGATGATAAACGGGATGGAGCGGAACAGGCTCACGAGCTTGTCGAGAATTTGGTAGACGACCTTGTTCTCCAAAATGCCGTTCGGCTTTGTCACCGTGAGCACCACGCCGAGCAGAAGCCCGAATACGAACGAGATGAGGCCCGACCAGAGCACCATGAGCATCGTGTCGCCGAGGGCCTTATAAAAGTCCGGCAGCTTGCTTGCAAGGTTCGGGGCAATGTTAACGATCAGCTCTTGCATCTTTGATGACCTCCACTCCGACATTTTTTTCGATCAGGTATTCGATCGCTTTCGTGATCTGCTTTCTCTCGCCGCTGATGATGGCGACCGTTCCGCCGATGGGGGAATCCTGCACGATGGTGATATCGGCGAAAATGATGTTGAGCGAGACGTTGAACATCTGCGACACGGCGGAGATGATCGGCTCGTTGACGTTGCGCTGAACATAGGACAGGCGGACGATGAGCTCGCCGGGCTGGAGACGCGTGACGGGGGAATCCTCGGCGATGAGCTCTTCGACCTTCCGGAGGTTCGAGGTCGTGTGGATGAAGCTCTTCGTGATGTCCTGCTTGGGCTCAGCGAAGACCGTGAAGACCTCGCCCTGCTCGACGACGCGGCCGTATTCCATGACGGCGACGCGGTCACAGATCTCCTTGACGACAGCCATCTCGTGCGTGATGAGCACGATCGTGATGCCGAGCGTTTCGTTGAGGTGCTTGAGAAGGTGCAGGATCGCCTTCGTTGTCTGCGGGTCGAGCGCGGAGGTCGCCTCGTCGCACAGAAGCACCTGTGGGTCGTTGGCAAGGGCGCGGGCGATGGCGACGCGCTGCTTCTGTCCGCCGGAGAGCTGGCTGGGGTAGGCGTCCGCCTTGTCGCCGATGCCGACGAGTTCCAAGAGCGTTGCGACCTTCTTCTGGATATCCTCCTTGCTCAGGCCGCTGCCCTTGAGCGGGTAGGCGACGTTTCCGGCCACCGTGCGCGACGGCATCAGGTTGAAGTGCTGGAAGATCATGCCGATCTTCTTGCGCGCCGCGCGCAGGTCCTTGGCAGAGAGCACCGTCAAGTCCTGTCCCGCGACGAAGACACTGCCGGAGCTTGGCCGCTCCAAAAGGTTGATGCATCGCACGAGCGTGGACTTGCCCGCGCCCGAGAAGCCGATGATCCCGAAGATCTCGCCCGAGCCGATGGAGAGCGACACGTCGCGCACGGCGTGCACGGCCTTTTCGCCCGAGCCGAAGTCCTTGGAAATGTTCTTGAGTTCGATCAAGTGAATTCCTCCTTTATCCCAAAAGCAAACAAAAAAAGCGGGGAGCTCATGAGCTCCCCGCTTCAGGTCAAACGATGTTCGGGTGGCAAGACCCTTCTGCGCGCTTTCAATCAGCGGCGGCAATTTCGTTCCTGTGCGTATCGGGCAGGCAAATGAGCATGAGCAATCGTGGGCATCGGCATCGCCATGTCCATGTTCATGCACATTAACATTCGAGAAGTGTAAGAGAACATTTCGTCGAAATCCTTTCCGAAAATCATACTGAGGTTGTAGGTATCATAGCACCGCGAAAAGCACACGTCAACAGAAAATGCGGGAAAATTCGCAACTTAGTCACACTTGACTAAAGCGGAAGAATAAACATGCGGAAAAAATCGGGTAATATTGCCAGCAAATTTGCCGCGCCGTTCAGTTTTGAAATGAAAAAAGAGGAACGGAAGCGGTCAGCTTCGTTCCTCTTTCGCTGATTGAATGCCGAAAAAGCGGCGGCCGTTTTCGTTCGTCAGGACGATGATTTCATCTGTGCTCATGCCGCGAATTTCTGCGAATTTTGCCGCGATGTGGAACACATTGCGCGAGTCGTTGCGCGTGCCGCGCACGGGAACGGGGGCCATGTAAGGGCTGTCCGTTTCGAGAAGCACCCTGTCAAGCGGGACGACCTTTGCGACCTCGACGGTCTTCTTCGCGTTCTTGTAGGTCAGCGGGCCGTCAAAGCCCAGGTACCAGCCGCGCTTTATAAGCTCCCGCGCGATCTCGACGCTGCCGGAAAAGCAATGGAACACGCCGCGCACCTGCGGAAACTCCTTCACGATGGCGAGGCAGTCAGCATGCGCGTCGCGGTCGTGCACGATGACGGGGAGACCTAATTCCTGCGCCAGCGCGAGCTGGTCGCGGAAAACCTCCTGCTGGAATTCCCGCGGCGGGTTTTGCTCCCAGTAGTAGTCGAGCCCGATCTCGCCGATGGCGACGACCTTCGGGTTCTTTGCCCATGCGCGCAGCGTGTCGAGGCTCTCACGCGTGTAGGGCGCGCAGTTTTCCGGATGCCAGCCGACGGCGGCGTAGACGTGGGGATATTGTTCCGCGATCTCCACCGCGCGGCGCGAGGTATCCAAGTCGCAGCCCGGGTCGACGATCAGCCCCACGCCGTTTTCGGGCATGGAGGAGAGCAATTCCTCGCGGTCAGCGTCGAACGCCTCATCGTCGTAGTGGGCGTGTGTGTCAAAAATCAGATTCATTTCTTCTCCTGCTCAAAGATGAGGTCATATTCAAGGATCGCGCCATTCACCGACTGCGACACAGGCAGAAAGCCAACATAGCGCCAGCCTTCCTCCGCTGCACGGTCGATGATGTTCCGGTATTCGGGGTCAAGCGAAAATCCGCCAAGAATAGACGCATTGGCGGCGACTTTTACATGAAAGTATTCATACATGGCTCTTTTCTCCTTTGCAGGCCCAAAGAGGGTGGGTTTTCGCGCCCCCAGGGGCGCGGGGATATGCCGCCTGCGGGCGGCGAAACCACACCC
>ERZ791915.1996-NODE-1996-length-13888-cov-3.456734_pt1 | contig 13888 bp, 8 predicted proteins | sample MGYA00510139_ERZ791915 | MGnify/ENA primary metagenome ERZ791915 (study PRJEB30046, sample SAMN00792117) | human gut metagenome | study: EMG produced TPA metagenomics assembly of the A metagenome-wide association study of gut microbiota in type 2... | reverse complement strand
AAATACTTCCTGACAGAAGCTAAAACTGCCGCTCAAATAGTAGCTGATAAATACACTTTATTTAACGATTATCCGTCGTTATTCAACAGCCAATCATTAGCTAACGCTTCGGAAGTGTTATTATGGAGAGCCTACGACGCCAGTTTAACTCCGGCAGTCAACCATTTTGTTGTCGGTTACATCCAACGCAATGGAGGTGGGAATACCGGATGGACTCGTAGTATGATGCAAAGTTATTTGATGGAAAATGGCTTGCCAATATACGCAAACAATTCTGGTTATCAAGGAGATAAAACTTATGAAGCAGTTGCAACCAATCGTGATCCACGACTGATTTATAATACTTTATTACCTGGAGATCTCTTATCTGAAGGAGGAAGTAACATTGAATATCTAGTCAAAGGATATGGTTATTATTATCGTGCACCAATTGTACTTGGACAGGACGAAAACAAATGTCCCACCGGCTATTCAGTAAAAAAGGGATTAGCAACAGATGCCGCACAAGGACCTACACTCCCATCAACTACAGCCTGTGTCATATTCCGTGCAGCAGAGGCATACTTGAATTATATGGAAGCTGATTATGAACTGAATAACTCGCTTGATGCCAACAGTTCCAAATACTGGAAAGCTTTACGAAATCGAGCAGGAATGGATACCGATTTTCAAAAAACAATAGACGCTACAGATCTGAGTAAAGAGATCGATTTTGCCCGCTATTCAGGTTCTGAATTTGTTTCAACCACTTTGTATAATATTCGTCGGGAACGTCGCATCGAATTTGCGGCCGAAGGATTACGCCTAAATGATCTGAAACGCTGGCGTGCATTAGACATGATGCAAGGTTATCACGTAGAAGGATTCGATTTATGGAGTGAAAATTATCAACGTTACAAAACTCCTAGCCCAATACCAGTTGCAGACGTCACTCTCTCTGTCATTAATCTGATTGAATCAGGTAACAATAATGCTAATGTATCAGCTAAATCAGAAAGTCGGTACTTACGTCCTTACCGGATCAATACAAACAACATTGCATACAATGGCTATAATTGGAACCAAAATAAATATTTAAATCCAATTGCTTTTGACCACTTCCGTCTGACGACAGCAGAAGAAGGATCAACCGACTATACAACCTCTACGATTTATCAAAATCCAGGATGGAAGATAGAAACGAGCAGTCTCCCTGAAGGAGATTAGTTTTCAGTAGATTAAATATCTTACTCAAGACAAGATCTCCTCCCCCAAAAAAGGAGGAGATCTTATTATTTTCAATAAAAATTGTATTCTACCCAAAAAAGAGTAACTTTACAGCATTATGAAAAATATCATCCCTCAAGCACTGCTTACCATGCCTATTTTGAGCACTGGACTACAAGCACAAGAAAAGCAACCGACTCCCAATCTAGTCTTCATCATGGCCGACCAATATCGTGGAGATGCCATCGGTTGCATCGGTAAAGAACCTGTAAAGACTCCCCACCTGGACAAGCTTGCCTCCGAAGGAATTAACTTCACCAATGCTATCAGTAGTTATCCGGTATCATCGCCGGCAAGAGGAATGCTAATGACCGGTATGTATCCCATTGGCAGTAAAGTAACCGGGAACTGTAACTCCGAAACCGCTCCTTACGGAGTGGAACTTTCCCAAAACGCCCGCTGTTGGAGCGATGTGCTTAAAGATCAGGGATACAATATGGGATACATCGGAAAGTGGCATCTGGATGCACCCTACAAGCCCTATGTAGACACTTACAATAATCGCGGGAAAGTGGCATGGAACGAATGGTGTCCACCCGAACGTCGCCACGGTTTCGACCATTGGATAGCTTATGGAACATATGATTACCATTTGAAACCGATGTACTGGAATACCACTGCTCCACGAGACAGCTTCTATTATGTCAACCAATGGGGTCCGGAATACGAGGCAAGCAAAGCTATCGAATACATCAACGGACAGAAAGACCAAAAACAACCGTTTGCATTGGTGGTATCGATGAATCCTCCACACACGGGATATGAATTGGTGCCGGACCGATATAAAGAGATATACAAAGATCTGGATGTAGAGGCGCTTTGCAAAGGACGTCCCGATATCCCGGCCAAAGGTACGGAAATGGGAGACTACTTCCGAAATAACATCCGGAACTACTATGCCTGCATCACCGGTGTAGACGAAAATGTAGGGCGAATCATCGAGGCCCTTAAACAAAATAATTTATTTGATAATACAATCGTGGTCTTTACCTCTGACCATGGAATCTGTATGGGTGCTCACGAAAATGCCGGAAAAGATATCTTCTATGAAGAGTCTATGCGTATCCCCATGATTCTATCTTGGCCGGATCAAATAAAACCACGTAAAAGCGACCCGTTGATGATTGCTTTTGCCGACCTATACCCCACACTCCTGTCAATGATGGGATTCAGTAAAGAAATCCCGGAAACAGTACAGACATTCGACCTATCCAATGAAGTACTGACCGGAAAAAACAAAAAAGATCTTGTACAACCATACTATTTCGTAAAATTCGATAACCATGCAACAGGTTATCGCGGACTCCGTACCGACCGATATACATATGCCGTACACGCAACAGACGGAAAGATCGATAATGTCATTCTTTTCGACCGTACCAATGATCCTCATGAAATGAATAACATTGCCAGCCAACAATTGAAACTTACCCATACATTTAACCGGCAACTGAAAACATGGCTTGAAAAGACCAATGACCCATTTGCCCAATATATAAAACTTAAATAATCATGAACAGAATCAACACCACCCTACTCTTACTTTTTTGCTCAGTCTATTGCTTGGCGCAACAGGCTACTATCCCCGTTCCCAAGCCCTTTCAGTTGAAATGGCATCAAGCGGAAATGGGAGCCGTATTCCATTATGATCTGCATGTGTTCGACGGAGTACGCTACGGACAAGGCAACAACCGCATCAATCCGATAGAAGATTACAACATATTCAACCCTACGGAACTAAACACAGACCAGTGGGTGCTGGCAGCCAAAGCAGCCGGATGTAAGTTTGCCGTACTGACTGCCACTCATGAAACCGGTTTCGGTCTCTGGCAGAGTGACGTAAATCCTTATTGCCTCAAAGCCGTAAAATGGAGAGACGGCAAAGGGGATATCGTCCGTGACTTTGTCAACTCTTGCCGCAAATACGGCTTACAACCGGGTATCTACATCGGTATCCGGTGGAATTCTCTTTTGGGCATACATAACTTTAAGGCAGAAGGAGAAGGAGAATTTGCTCACAACCGGCAAGCATGGTACAAACGACTGTGTGAAAAGATGGTGACCGAACTTTGTACCCGTTATGGAGATCTATACATGATTTGGTTTGACGGCGGCGCCGATGATCCTCGTGGAGACGGACCGGACGTAGAGCCTATTGTGAATAAATATCAGCCTAATTGCCTGTTCTATCATAATATAGATCGTGCAGATTTCCGTTGGGGTGGTTCCGAGACCGGTACCGTAGGTTATCCCTGCTGGTCCACCTTCCCCGCTCCCTGTTCACATCACAAACGGATAGAAAGCAATGTCGATCAAATCGAACTGTTGAAGCATGGCGACAAAGATGGAAAATACTGGGTACCGGCCATGGCAGATACTCCTTTACGTGGAGCCAACGGACGTCACGAATGGTTCTGGGAACCGGATGACGAAAACAACATCTATCCATTGAACGAACTAATGGATAAATATGAAAAATCAGTAGGACGGAACGCTACCCTGATTTTAGGCCTGACACCCGACCCGAACGGATTAATACCTACAGGAGACGAACAACGCCTGAAAGAATTCGGTACAGAAATCAATCGTCGCTTCTCTTCTCCATTAGCCCAGATATCGGGACAGAAAAAAAGTTTGACCTTGAAACTGGACAAAAAGCAACCGGTAAACTACTGCATCATTCAAGAAAACATACAGAACGGAGAACGTATCCGCCAATATAAAGTAGAAGCCAAGGTAAATGGAAAGTGGCAAACAGTTTGTTCCGGAGAATCTGTCGGACACAAACGCATCGAAAAATTCGATCCGGTAGAAGCTACGGCATTACGGCTAACCGTACTGCAATCCATTGCATTACCCGATATTATCAATTTCAGTGCTTTTTCTGTCAACTAATTCATACGCATGAAAAGATATTTCATCATAAGTTTGCTTACTTTGGCAAGTACGGTCGCTCCTTTGACAGCTGTATTTGCCCAAAGTTCTTTTATCTACGAAAAAGGTAAATCGTTTAAAGATGTAAACGCCTCTCCAATGCCTCAGACCATCCGCCTGGACAGAACGGCAGAACCGGTCATTTATGAGAATGCAGTTCCTGAGAATGCAACCACTATATACTACCGCATCCAACTGCCGTCTTATGTACGGGGGACATTCTTCAGTCGGGATTCCCGCCCCGGAGATTACGAATGGCCCAACAATACCAATCGTCTCTTACCTTGGATGTTCAATCATCTGACAGACCTTACCCGGGACGACTATCCGGGTATTCCTTCCAACGCACGTCCTTCTACACTGGGAGACGCTTTATTGTTGCAACTGACCGATGGAAGCTATCTATTCACCAAAGCAATAGCGGGTGATAACAGCCTCAGCTGGTTTCAGGTAAATACCGACGGCTCGCTCAATTTATATGTATCGACATTGGGAACCGACCGGCTCGAACACAAAGTACCTGTAGCACTGGTTCAAAGTGCCGGCAACATTTATCAGGTATTCCGGCAAGCTTACGAAACCCTGATATCCGACCGGAACGTATCGGCCCTGCAAAAGCGCACGGAAAAGAACTATTTTGAGGCTCTGAACTATCTGGGATGGTGTACTTGGGAACATTACCATTTCGATATTGATGAAACAAAAATCCTGAATGACCTGGATGCCATCGAAACCTCCGGAGTTCCTGTACGTTACGTACTGATCGACGATGGTCACCTGGCCAACAAGAATCGTCAACTGACAAGTTTTACCCCCGATCCCCAACGTTTCCCGAACGGATGGGCTCCGATCATGGCACACAAAAACAAAGATAAAATACGTTGGATAGGATTGTGGTATGCCCTCTCCGGATATTGGATGGGAATCTCCCCCGATAATGATTTTCCAACCCATGTAAAAAACAGCCTCTATTCTTTCAATGGAAGTCTTTTGCCCGGTAAAAGCACCCCGAATATCGACACGTTCTACCAGTATTATGTTCACTCTCTGAAAACCCATGGATTCGATTTTCTTAAAGTAGACAATCAGGCATTCACCTTACCACTTTACATGGGCTCTACTGAAGTCGTACGTCAGGCGAAAGAGTGTAATCTGGCATTGGAAAAGCAAACTCACGCACAGCAGGTGGGACTGATGAACTGCATGGCTCAAAACGTACTTAACACGGACCATACCCTGCATAGCGGAGTTGCCCGTGTCAGTATTGACTATAAGAAATACAATGAGAACATGGCAAAGTCGCATCTCTTCCAGTCATACACCAACACATTACTGCAAGGGCAAACCGTATGGCCGGATCACGATATGTTTCATTCCAGCGATACGATCTGTGGCAGTTTGATGGCTCGTTCCAAGGCTATTTCAGGCGGCCCGGTCTACCTGTCCGATTCTCCGAAAGAATTTGTAAAAGAGAATATTTTCCCACTGATCGATAAAGAGGGCAAAATATTCCGCCCGGAAGCCCCTGCCATTCCGACCCCGGAATCGGTACTGACCAATCCACTGCAAGACGGAAAGGCATACCGGGTATTCGCTCCTACCGGTGACGAGGCTGTATCCGTCATTTGTTATAACCTCAACACCTCACCCAAACACCGGAAAGTAACCGCCGAAATAGACCCGAAAGATTATCTGTTACGCGAAACACTGACCGGCAAACCAACACCTCAACAAAAACGAGTGATTCTATTCGACTGGAATAATCAGACAGCCACTGAACTGACCGGTAAACAGACTGTAGAACTGGATGGCTTTACCGACCGTCTATTCCATCTCTGTCCGATCCATGACGGATGGGCCGTTATCGGGATACAGGAAAAATATCTGTCACCTGCGGCCGTCCGGATTCTATCTTCGACACCGGACAAATTGGTTCTCAATGTATTTTCTCCGGGAACTCTGAAAATATGGACAGAGAACTCCGGAAAACAAGAACTGAGAAGCATTCAGGTAAAGGAAACCGGAAAAATGACCATCAGAAAATAATCCTCTAATATATAATTACGATGAATAAGAAAATAATTATCCCCTTCGCACTGGCTCCATTGGCTGCCCCGGCTCTGCAAGCCCAGCACCAGCAGCCGAACGGACGTACGGACACACGCCCCAACATCATTCTCTTCATGGTAGACGACATGGGCTGGCAAGATACATCCCTGCCTTTCTGGACCCAAAAGACACACTACAACGAGGTATACGAAACTCCTAATATGGAGCGCCTTGCCAAACAAGGTATGATGTTCACCCAAGCCTATGCCAGCAGTATCAGTTCGCCCACCCGCTGTAGCCTGATTACAGGAACTAACGCCGCGCGTCACCGGGTAACCAACTGGACATATCCCAAAGGCCAGCAAACAGACCGCCCGAGCGATGTATTCAATGTAGCGGACTGGAATGTAAACGGGGTTTGCCAGGTTCCTAATATCGACCACACGTTTCAGGCAACCTCACTGGCAGAAATCCTGAAAGACAATGGCTACCACACGATTCATTGTGGGAAAGCACATTTCGGCGCCGTCAACACTCCGGGAGAAAGTCCTTATCACATGGGCTTTGAAGTAAACATAGCCGGACATGCAGGAGGCGGATTGGCAAGCTACCTGGGTGAAAATAATTACGGAAACCGGACGGACGGTAAACCGAATCCCTGGTTTGCCGTTCCGGGATTAGAGAAATACTGGGGAACCGATACTTTCGTCAGTGAAGCTCTGACCCTCGAAGCTATCAAAGCACTCGATCATGCCAAAGAATACAATCAGCCTTTCTTCCTCTACATGGCTCACTACGCTATCCATGTTCCGATCGATAAAGACAAACGCTTCTATCAAAAATATATCAATAAAGGATTGACTCCCAAAGAAGCTGCTTATGCGGCCCTGATCGAAGGTATGGACAAAAGTCTGGGTGACCTGATGGACTGGCTGGATAAAAACGGAGAAGCAGACAATACCATCGTCATCTTTATGAGCGACAACGGCGGTCTGTCGAGCGAACCGGAATGGCGTGACGGAAAACTGCACACGCAGAACTCTCCTCTCAACAGTGGGAAAGGATCGGCTTACGAAGGCGGTGTACGCGAACCGATGATCGTCCGCTGGCCGGGAGTTGTAAAACCGGATACCAAATGTGATAAATATTTAATTATCGAGGACTTCTATCCGACCATACTCGAGATGGCACAAATCAAACATTATAAGACGGTACAGCCGATCGATGGAATTAGTTTTATGCCTCTGCTGACGCATACCGGTGATCCGTCCAAAGGACGCAGCCTGCACTGGAACTTCCCTAATCATTGGGGAAACGACGGTCCCGGCATCGGCCCGACTTGTACCGTACGCAAAGGTGACTGGAAGTTGATTTACTACTATGACAGCGGTAAAAAAGAGTTGTTCAATATTCCGGAAGATATAGGAGAAAAGAATGACCTGGCAGCCCTACATCCGGACATTGTGAAAAGTTTATCTAAAGAGCTGGGTGACTATTTGCGCAAAGTAGGCGGCCAACGCCCTTCATTCAAAGCAACCGGAAAGCCATGCCCATGGCCGGACGAAATCAAATAACCGAGCGAATATAATTACTTTTTATAGAGAGGAGAACCAAAGACATTACACATCTTTCGATTCTCCTTTCTGTTTTCTATCAAACAATAGACAAAATAGTTTCCGCCTTGTCTACTATATAATCCGGACAGAATGATTCAAGCTCCGTACGGGGGCGGAATCCCCACGTAACTCCACAGGAAGTAACTCCGCTATTGATAGCCGTCTGCATATCCACTCCCGAATCGCCGACATACAGCACTTCGTCTTTCGAAACATCGGCAATCTGCAAAATATCATGCACCACAGCAGGATCCGGCTTCACCTTCACTCCCTCACGCTGCCCAAATACAGCAACAAACCGGATTCCCGGGAAATAATGTGCTATCAGCTTCTCGGTGGCTGCCTGATATTTGTTGGAAGCCACGGCCAATTTATAACCTTTATGCTGCAATGTTTCCAACAATTCCGGAATTCCCGGATAAGGGCGACTCTCGTCGGCATTATGCCGGTCGTAATGCAAAAGAAATTCTTTACGAACGCGGAGCACATTCTCCTCGGTTTTCTCTCCTTCGGGTAATGCACGCTCAAACAATTTGTTGATGCCGTTACCCACCATGAAGTTATAGGAAGCGACTTCATGAGTCGGATATCCCAAAGTTTGCAGAGCATGATTCGTACTATGTGCCAAATCAGCAATGGTATTCAATAAAGTACCATCCAAATCGAATATTATCAGTTTCTTCATATCTTTATACCTCTATGTTTACGACAAAGATACGGATAATTCAGCGGTAACTTTACTGCCATCCCACCTACAAGCTTTATAATAATTGTTAACGGAAAAACAGAATCAGTCCGAAAAACTTCTTTTTCAAAGAAAATATTTTAAGTTTGTGAAATAGCAACAAAAAGGGAAGAATTTGAACTTAAAAACTGAAAAGGAGACGCTTATGGGATCAAAGAAAACAGACTTAATGCGTATTTCATATTTTGTAGCCATCGTGATATTGGTATGTCTGATAGGTAATCTCAAAGACCTTTGGCTACAATCGTGGACCGACCTGATCATCTATCTGATAGTCCTGTTTGCCGCCGCCGAATGTCTGTTCAGTACATTTGCACGTATCCGTGCGGTCGGAGAGCAAAAACAGCCCCGTTGGCTGACTTCTATCTCCCTGCTGATTTACGGAATCTTTTTCCTCGGAACTCTATTTTTTATCGGAGATTTCTTAATAAACAAGTTATGATAAAGAAAAATCTACTCAAAGGAATCTGCCTGCTATGGCTATTGCTGGCAGTAACTCCTGTATTGCAAGCCCAGGATCGTGCGCAACAGGCATCCGAACTTCTCGACCGGCTGATTGCAGGCCAAGGAGACAGTGTGTATGTACATCTGGACGATAACATCCGGAAAATGCTTTCCGTAGAGATGTTGAACGGACTGTTCAAGCAATTGGAACAACAAGCAGGTAAGTATCAGTCGCACGGAGAGTGGAAAACCGAACCAATAAACGGTATGACTGTTTATTATTGCGACGTTAAGTTCGAACGCTTACCACTGCGTTTTCTCACAGCGTTCAATCCGGACGGAAAGGTGAATACCATTCGTTTCGTACCTGTTCCGCCTGAAAAGACCACTCCCCCGACGACATCGGTACAAGATAAAATAAAAGAGACAGACATACAGGTTTGTACGGGGAATTTCAAGCTTCCCGGCACACTGACTCTTCCTAAAAACGGCAAAGATCTGCCGGTAGTCATTTTGGTACATGGCTCGGGGGCCAGCGACCGGGACGAAACGGTAGGGGCCAATAAACCTTTTCGGGACCTCGCGTATGGACTGGCCGAGCGTGGAATAGCCGTGATCCGTTATGACAAGCGCACCAAAGTATATGGAGCCGACAGCGCACCTGCAGGCAAAGAAATTACTTTCGATGAAGAATCAGTGGATGATGCCCTTTCGGCAATTAAACTTGCCCGTTCCATACCGACAATAAATCCCGAACGGATCTACATTCTCGGACATAGCCTGGGAGGCACCTTGGCTCCCCGCATCGTCCAACGTAGCGATAAAGTTCCGGCAGGGATTATTCTGCTTGCCGGTGCAGCCCGTCCACTCGAAGATCTGTTTATAAGTCAGGTGAAGTTTCTCGCCTCTGCACTCCCATCGACTAAAGATATTGAAAAGGAAATAGCCGAACTACAGAAACAAGTGGACAACGTGAAAAGGCTGGGTACAGACACATTCGACATTACAACTCCTTTGCCCATGAATCTCTCTCAAGCTTACTGGATGCTTGCCAATCAATATAAGCCTCTGGAAGTGGTCCGAAAACTAACTCTCCCCATACTTGTCCTTCAAGGCGAACGTGATTATCAGGTCACCATGCAAGATTTCGAATTATGGCAATCCGCCCTGGCAAAGCATCCGAATGCGATATTTAAATCTTATCCCCGACTCAATCATCTGTTTCAGGAAGGAGAAGGGAAGTCAACCCCTCTTGAATACAGCCGTCCCTCCTCTATTCCTTCTTACGTGACGGATGACATTGCAGCTTTCATCAACCGACCCAAGCCCGGTAACTGATGACAACGGAAACAACAGTTCCAACAAACAAGCGTTATTTATCCGTACAAGATCACCCATCCCCCATCCTTCTCAATCGCCCCTTCCTTTTTTGAAAATCGGCATCGGTATCATTGTGGTTTTGATAAATACCATCTATCATCACACCCGGACAAGCAGGATAGCAGAAAAACTAGAAACAACAACGATCCACTCTGTATCAACAACTTAAACGACTTCACTTTCAGTATATAAAATGCTTGATTTAACAGAGTGTTAAAACAAGTGTTTTGTTTGCAAAGAACAAGTCTTTAAATAGTAAAACACTTCTTCTTTGCCAACAAAAAGAAAACACCCGGAAAACCGCATTAACAATGTTAACGAAGGAGGAGACCACATTTATAAGTCCATAAGGTTGTCAGTCCGCCTCCCTTTCCACTCTTACTTATTAAATTTCCAATCAAAAAGATGCTCCTTCCGCTTTCTTTTACTAAATTTGCATTTAAATTTGCCCGAATCATGAAGAATGAACCAACATATAGCTTGCTAAACGCCATCAATTATCCCAAAGACCTGCGCCAACTGAGCGTAGATCAATTGCCGGAGGTATGCGAGGAATTAAGGCAGGACATCATTAAGGAACTATCGTGCAACCCGGGACACTTCGCTGCCAGCCTCGGTGTGGTAGAACTGACTGTAGCACTGCACTATGTGTACAACACTCCTTATGATCGTATTGTCTGGGATGTGGGACATCAGGCCTACGGACACAAGATACTGACCGGACGGCGTGAAGCTTTCTCTACCAACCGTAAACTGGGCGGTATCCGTCCTTTTCCCTCACCGGAAGAGAGTGAATATGACACATTCACTTGCGGTCATGCCTCCAACTCCATCTCGGCAGCGTTGGGTATGGCAGTGGCAGCCGAGAGAAAAGGAGAAAAAGACCGCCATGTAGTAGCCGTTATCGGTGACGGATCCATGAGCGGAGGACTTGCTTTCGAAGGATTGAACAATGCTTCATCGACTGCGAACAACCTGCTTATCATACTCAATGATAATGACATGGCCATCGACCGCAGCGTAGGCGGCATGAAACAATATCTGTTCAATCTCACTACTTCGAACCGATACAACCAACTGCGTTTCAAGACATCCCGCCTGTTATTCAAAATGGGATTACTCAATGAAGAACGTCGGAAGGCCTTGATAAGATTGGGAAACAGCCTGAAATCTCTGGCAGCCCAACAGCAGAATATCTTCGAAGGAATGAATATCCGATACTTCGGTCCCATCGACGGACACGATGTAAAAAACATAGCCCGTATCCTGCATGATATTAAAGATATGCAGGGACCAAAGATTCTACACCTCCACACCATCAAAGGAAAGGGATTTGGTCCGGCAGAAAAACAGGCCACTATATGGCATGCCCCGGGTAAGTTCGATCCGGTAACAGGAAAACGTATTGTAGCCAATACGGACGGAATGCCTCCCCTGTTTCAGGATGTATTCGGGCATACGCTGGTAGAACTGGCGGAAAAGAACAAACGGATCATGGGAGTCACCCCCGCCATGCCGAGCGGCTGCTCCATGAACATGCTGATGGATCGTATGCCGGATCGCGCCTTTGACGTAGGCATTGCCGAAGGACATGCCGTGACCTTCTCCGGAGGTATGGCAAAAGACGGATTACTGCCCTTCTGCAACATCTATTCCTCGTTTATGCAGCGGGCTTACGATAACATTATCCATGACGTAGCGATACAAAAACTAAATGTAGTATTCTGTCTTGACCGCGCCGGACTGGTAGGTGAAGACGGTCCTACGCACCACGGTGTGTTCGACATGGCTTATCTGCGCCCGATCCCCAACCTGACTATCTCGTCACCGATGGACGAACATGAGTTGCGGCGCTTGATGTATACTGCCCAATTACCCGACAAAGGGCCTTTTGCCATCCGTTATCCGCGCGGGCGGGGTTCGTTGGTGGACTGGGAATGTCCGTTGGAAGAGATTCCGGTGGGAAAAGGACGGAAACTAAAGGACGGAAACGATCTGGCAGTAATTACAATCGGCCCTATCGGCAAGTTGGCTGCCCGTGCCATCGAACGTGCTGAAGCAGATACCGGCATTTCCGTAGCGCATTATGACCTTCGTTTCCTCAAGCCGCTCGATGAAGAGCTACTGCACGAAGTCGGCAAAAAGTTCCGCCATATCGTAACGATAGAAGATGGAATCATTAAAGGAGGTATGGGATGCGCCATACTCGAATTTATGGCCGATAACGGATATTATCCCGAAATCAGGCGCATCGGTGTACCGGATCAGTTCATTGAACACGGATCGGTGCAGCAACTCTACCACTTGTGCGGGATGGATGAAGAAGGAATTTACAAGGTAATTACTAAAAACGAATTACGAATGGATGCTCCTGTGGAAAGCTGCATGGCTACCCATTCTTAATCCCCCAATACGCAATAGAACCGCAATTTGCAATCACAATGAAGATAATTATTGCTGGTGCCGGAGCTGTAGGCACCCATTTGGCTAAATTACTCTCACGCGAGAAACAGGACATCATCCTGATGGACGATGACGAAGAGAAACTAAGTACGCTTAGTTCTAACTTCGACCTGATGACTGTTACGGCCTCTCCTTCGTCCATATCAGGACTGAAAGAGGTAGGCATCAAAGAGGCAGACCTCTTTATCGCCGTCACTCCCGATGAAAGCCGGAATATGACCGCATGCATGCTTGCCACCAATCTGGGAGCCGAAAAGACAGTAGCCCGCATCGACAATTACGAATACCTGCTGCCAAAGAACAAAGAGTTCTTCCAGAAACTGGGTGTCGACTCCCTTATTTACCCGGAAATGCTGGCTGCCAAGGAGATCGTATCGTCCATGCGTATGAGTTGGGTGCGCCAATGGTGGGAATTTTGCGGAGGATCACTTATCCTGATCGGTACAAAGATGCGTGAAAAAGCCGAAATACTGAATGTCACGCTGGCCGAACTGGGTGCGCCGGATATTCCCTATCACGTAGTAGCCATCAAACGGGGCACCGAAACCATTATCCCCCGTGGAGACGATACCATCAAACTGCACGATATCGTATACTTCACCACTACCCGGAAATACATCCCTTACATCCGAAAAATTGCCGGAAAGGAAGAATATGCCGACGTACGCAATGTGATGATTATGGGCGGCAGCCGCATCGCAGTCCGTACAGCACAATATGTACCGGATTACATGCAGGTAAAAATTGTGGATAACGACATAAACCGCTGTAACCGCCTGACAGAGTTGCTCGATGATAAGACCATGATTATCAACGGAGACGGACGGGATATGGACCTGTTGATTGAAGAGGGACTGAAGAACACGGAAGCTTTCGTAGCCTTGACCGGTAACTCTGAGACCAATATCCTGGCCTGCCTTGCCGCCAAACGCATGGGAGTGAGCAAAACAGTGGCGGAAGTGGAAAATATCGATTACATCGGTATGGCGGA
>ERZ791915.1986-NODE-1986-length-13934-cov-3.934433_pt1 | contig 13934 bp, 7 predicted proteins | sample MGYA00510139_ERZ791915 | MGnify/ENA primary metagenome ERZ791915 (study PRJEB30046, sample SAMN00792117) | human gut metagenome | study: EMG produced TPA metagenomics assembly of the A metagenome-wide association study of gut microbiota in type 2... | reverse complement strand
ATTTTTGCCCTTACCTATCCTATAAAAACACGTATTATGACTAAGAACTATAATGATTTAGGGGTTGAATTTAAGTACTTGATTGTAAATGACATGGACCAGAAATTCGGTCTGTGGGTAAATACTGTAGGCTTTCAGTCTATCCAGCCGAATTCTCCCTATCCCTTGAAGGACCATCCTTCTGGTTACTTCTTCAATGCTCAGAAGGGACGTGTTTTACGTGAGTATCAACTGGTTTACATTACTAAAGGTCGAGGATTATTTACCTCTGAGACCACTCCTGAAAAGCAAGTTTGTAAGGGAAGGCTCATGGTGCTGTTTCCCGGACAGTGGCACACATACCACCCATACCAGCAGACAGGATGGAATGAATACTACATTGGTTTTGAAGGACCGGTCATAGATGATATGTTGAAAGGTGGTTTCCTTTCTAAAGATAATCAAGTATTAGAGGTGGGGTTGAATGAAGAATTAGTTACTCTTTTCTCGCGTGCATTGGAAATTGCTGAAGCTGATAAGATTTCTTCTCAACAATATCTTTCTGGTATTGTGTTGCATATGATAGGAATGATCCTTTCCATTTCTAAGAATAAGATTTTTGAGGTTGGTGATGTTGATCAAAAGATTGAACAGGCAAAAATTATTATGAATGAAAATGTGTTCAAAGATATTGATCCGGAAGAATTGGCTATGAAACTGAATATTAGCTATTCCTGGTTCCGCAAGGTCTTTAAGGATTATACGGGATATGCGCCTGCCAAATATTTTCAGGAATTGAAACTTCGTAAAGCAAAGCAGTTGTTAGTAGGTACATCTCAGTCTGTCAAGGAAATATCTTTTATGCTCGATTATAAATCCACTGAGCATTTTTTCTCTCTTTTCAAAAAACGTACTGGATTTACCCCCTTGGAATATAGATCTTTTGGGCGTGAAACCAATGTAGAAGAAGAGGACTTATTGTAAAATCAAAACGTTTAGTCTTAGATCAAAATCATTATTAATCCTTTGTGAATCTGTTGATTTAGCTTCTGAAGTGCTTTCCTTTTCATGAATAAAATCAAAAGCAAAAGTGTTTCGGTCAAAATTCGCATTTTATATAGTCGTAAGAGTTTCTATTTTTGCTGACACAAGTTCTGTGTCCGATAACGGTCACAGTGTAATTTGTTAGGCTTGAATTTATTTATTAATCAATTATATTAATAATCTATGAGAATCTTACACAAAAATCTGTGCTTATTAATGCTCATATTAATAAGCTGTCCTCTAAGCATTTTAGCTCAGAACAAAACGATTACCGGTACCGTCAGGGATGCAATTGACGTGGTAATCGGTGCTTCTGTTACGGTGAAAGGTGACAAATCTATTGGTACTATTACCGATATGGATGGTAATTTCAAACTCTCTGTACCTGTTTCGGCTAAGGAATTGGTGGTTTCGTTTATTGGTTATGAAGATCAAACTGTTCTTATTGGTAACAAAACCCATTTTGCAGTTACGCTCAAAGAATCTTCAGTAATGTTGGAAGAAGTCGTTGCTATTGGGTATGCGAAGGTGAAGCGTAAAGAATTGACTGGTTCTTCTGTTTCTGTTGGTAGTAAGGATTTGGCTATCGCTCCTGTGACTACTGCAGCACAAGCATTGGCGGGTAAAGCGGCAGGTGTGAATATCGTACAGCAAAGTGGTGCTCCGGGGGCTGATATTAATATTACGGTACGTGGTGGTACATCTATCACACAAGGAACAGAACCACTTTATATTGTTGATGGTTTCCAAATGGAAAATGGTTTGCAGAATGTAGACATCAATGATATCGAAACTATTGATGTAATGAAGGATGCTTCTGCAACGGCTATTTATGGTGCTCGTGGTTCCAATGGTGTTATATTGATTACTACGAAATCCGGTAAGGCAGGTAAGACCGAAGTTTCTTATAATGGTTTTGTCAGTTTTGACCGATTAGGAAAGAAACTGGATTTGATGGGAGTTGAAGACTATGTAAAGTATCAGTATGAGTTCCAGTTACTTCGTGGCAATGAAGATAACTTCTCGAATATTTTTGGTGGAGATATTAATTCTGGTGATTTCTATACCGGTGCATACGGTCGTATTGCTAATGAGTATGGTAATCGTGCCGGCATTGATTGGCAGGATGAGGTGTTCGGTAATACGGGTATTACACAGAATCACAATGTGAATATCAGTGGTGGCAGTGAGAAGACTAAGTATATGTTGAGCTATAACTACACGGGTGAGGATGGTATAATGGATAAACATGGATATCAGAAGAACAGTATCCGTGCTAAGATTAATCATGAATTATGGAAAGGTGTACGTTTTGATTTTTCTTCCAGCTTACAAATGACAAAAATTGATGGTGGAGGTTCATTGGGCGGTACATTGAAACAGACTATTTTGCAACCGGTGACAGGTGGCGTGAAGTGGACTAATGAACAATTGTTAGGTTCTGATTTGGCTGACCTCTTTTCTGAAATGTATGGTGGGGATAATTATGATGCTAATAATCCAATCATCAATAATCAATCTATAACCAATGAGAAATATACTCGTATGGCAACAGTGAATGCCGGGTTGGAAATAGATATATTGAAAGATTTGACTTTCCGTACATCCGGAAGTTACATGTGGCAGCAAGTGCGTAAAGATTATTGGGATAATGGTAATACGAAGACAGCTTCGTCCAATCAAAGTCCTTATGGATATGGTTATCGCAATAACAGCGAAAAGTTTTCTTGGCAGATTACGAATACATTGAATTATGCATTTAATGTGAAAGAAGCCCATCGTTTTAATGTTCTGCTTGGTCAGGAAACCTGGTATCAAGAATCTATGAATCTGGATAATGAATACCGAAAATTCTCAGATGGCAACTTTGGCTTGAATGATGTCAGTATGGGTACTCCGCAGACGTGGAAATCAGGGAAAAGTAGAGTTGGCCTTGTCTCTCTCTTTGGCCGTCTTTCTTACAATTATAGTGACCGTTATTTGTTTACAGGAACATTACGTGCCGACGGTTCTTCTAAGTTTGCCCGTGGCCAACAATGGGGTTACTTCCCTTCTGCTTCTGCAGCATGGCGAATTTCAGAAGAAGGTTTTATGAAGGATTTTGATTTCTTCCAGAACTTGAAATTGCGTGTAGGTTATGGTACTTCTGGTAATAATAACGTTGATAATAATATGTATGCTACAGATTATGGCTCAGGTCATTATGGCTATAATGGTAGTGATTACATAACACTTGTGCCTGGTACAACACTTGGAAATCCGAAATTGAAGTGGGAAAAAACTACTACCACCAATGTCGGTTTGGATATATCAATTCTTAATAGCCGTGTTAATCTGTCAGTAGACTGGTATAACAATGAATCTTCCAATCTGTTAATTAAGAACCAAATACCTACTTCTACTGGCTATACCCATCAATTCCAGAACATTGGTTCTATCCGTAATCGTGGTGTAGAATTAGTTTTGAATACGACTAATATTCGTACAAAGGATTTCACTTGGACAATGGACTTCAATATTGCTTTCAACCGTTCAAAGGTATTGGATATTTATGGTGATGGTGAAACTGATAATTTCATAACAGAGTATGAATCTCGTATGGGTTTTAAAATTGAAAAAGGAAAACCGTTGGGACAATTCTTTGGTTTGATTTATGATGGTATCTATACGACAGATGATTTTACACAGAATGCTGATGGTGGCTATACATTGAATGCAGGTGTTCCTTATTTGAAAGGTTCTAATCGTGAAAATGTAAAGCCGGGTGATGCTAAATATAGACCGACGGCTGGTGAGGTAGATGCAGATGGAAATCCGGTATGGGGTACTAATGACCGTACTGTGATAGGAAATGCAGCTCCTAATTTCACTGGAGGTTGGAACAATACCTTTACTTATAAAGGATTTGATTTGACTATTTTCATGAATTTCGTAGTAGGTAATGATGTGTTCAACATGAGTACTCAGCGCTTTATTGGCCCGTATCTGGCTAATCAGAATACACTTGAAAAAATGAAGAACCGTTTCACATTGATTGATCCTTCAACGGGTAAAGAAAGTTCTGATTTGGCTCGTTTGGCTGCACTGAATCCACATCAATATGATGGTAATGCTTTGTGGAATATTTCAGGGAATAACAAGACTGCCATTAGTGAACGCAGTAGTTATTACTTGGAAGATGGCTCTTATTTACGCTTAAATACGATCACTTTGGGATATACTTTACCAAAGAAATTAGTGCAACGCGCTAAAATCAGTAATGCCCGTGTGTATTGTACCTTGAATAACATTCATACTTTTACCGATTATACGGGGTATGACCCTGAAGTGTCCGCATCAAGCAGTGCATTAACACCGGGTATTGATAATTCTTCCTACCCGCGTTCCAAAAGTTGGGTAGTAGGCGTAAACTTAACATTCTAAATTAGACAATGAATATGAAAAAGATAATAAATATTTTAGGTGTATCCGCAGCTATGTTATTGGTTTTTACTTCTTGTGAAGACTGGTTGGATATGCCTTCCGAATCAAAAGCGGATAGTTCCACTGTTTTTGAAACAGTAGGAAGAGCAGAGATGGCTGTGATGGGTGGCTATTCATGGTTGCACACTCAAGAATTGGGATATCAATTATTGATGGGTACGGATGAGTCGGCTTCAACAGAGTCCAATTCCAAATACAATGTGGCCAACTATGACTATACCAATACTTCCAGTATGTTGAGTTCTACTTATACTAATATGTATAAGGCTATTGAATATGCTAATGTGTGCGTCAAGAATCTTCCGGAAATGAGTGTCAGTGACAGTGAGAAGAAAAAAGTAGATGCACTGTTGGGTGAGGCTTTGGCAATAAGGGCTTATGCCTATTGGAATATTGTCCGTTATTATGGCGATGTGCCTTACACTAATGTGCCGACAGCCGATTTGACTACATTTTCTTCTTCGCGCGTCAGTCGTGATATAATTTATGATAATTGTATCGAAGATTTGCAGCGTGCCATAGAGCTGTTACCTTGGAAAAGTGAAGGTATGGTTGCTACTCCCGAGCGTTTTACTAAGAATTCGGCATATGGTATATTGGCTCGTGTTGCGCTCTATGCTGCCGGTTATTCTTTACGTTGGGATCTGAATACGGTACCGTATACTCAGAGTTCTTTAAAGATTGCGCAACGTAGTGATGCTGCTCGTATAAAGGAACTCTATCAGATAGCGGCGGATGCTTGTAAAGCGGTTATAACTAAGGGAGAGAATAAATTGCTGGAAGACTATGACCAGGTTTTCAGAGATTTGGGAAATCAGCAATATAATGCTGAGACCATGCTTGAGTATGGTTGGTACAGTACTAATGGACCGGATGTCCGCACCGGTTATACGAATGGTATACCTACGAGCGGTACGGATAATGAAGGTTTAGGTAAGGGTGGTAGCCAAATGATAGCTATGCCGACATTCTATTTTGAGTTTGAAGAGGACGATCAACGGCGTGATGTTTCGGTATGTAATTATGGACTTAAATTGTCTACCGGTAATAATGCTTACCAAATGAATACTTTTGCTGGCATGGGAGTAGGTAAATATCGCATTAACTGGAAAAAGGTTAGAGGATCTTCTGATAGTAAACGAGATTTTAATTGGCCTATATTGCGCTACTCTGATATCTTGCTGATGTATGCTGAGGCTTTGAACGAACTGAACAACGGTGCCACTTCCGAAGCCAAGAAGGCTGTAGAAGATGTACGCCTGCGCGCATTCAGGAATGATGCTGCCAAAGTGGGGACGATCCCTTCCGACTATGGAGATTTCAGGGATTACATTATACAGGAGCGTAAACTGGAGTTATCCAATGAAGGACTTCGCAAAAGTGATTTGGCTCGTTGGGGTATATTAGTTGATTATCTGACGGCTGAAAAGGAAAAGCTGGTTCAATTGGCCAAGCGTGAGGGCAGATATGCTGATGTGGATGTATATCGTGCTTATAAGCTGGCTTCAACGCCGTCTTTTGCAGATCCGACGATAGCCTTGCCTTACATCTCAATGACTGAACAGGATTTGGTGAATATGGGACTCTCTGAAGATGCATTGACTACTTTGCATACATTAAATTCAGGTTCTAAAGGTGCCTTGAAGACCAACTTCTTTGAAGCGGATGGAAAGGTTTATTTTAAGAAAGAAGATGTGCCGGCTGATGCAAAGAAGGTGGAAGAAGTGGAATATACGATTCTGAACATGTTCAGTGTTAATTCTATTAAACAGAAAGGAAACCTTTGTGTGGAAGACGTTGAGGGACTTTCTGCTAATAATGCATGGATTACGGGTAAGACCGGTGTCTTTTATGGTATGAAAAAGAATATGGTGGAGATACTGCCATTCAATACTACGAATATTATTGATGTGAATCCGGGACTTGCCGGTCAGCAGCATCCGTGTTATTAATAAATGCTTTGAAATAGGAAAAGGCGGATCTCTTGAGAGAGGTACCGCCTTTTTCTTCAGTAGCATACTTTTATTGAATGACAATCTACGTTTCAGAATACAAAATCAAAACAGTAAAATAGTGCAATCATGAAGAATACTTTTCTTATCACTTGCCTGCTTTTTGCAGTTACTTGTATGCAAGCGCAACAAATAGCTTTTCCCGGAGCTGAGGGGTATGGAAAATGGACTGTTGGCGGCCGTGGTGGTCGTGTACTTACCGTGACTAATCTGAATGACAGTGGGGAAGGCAGTTTCCGCGATGCAGTGGAGCAAACCGGTGCTCGTATAGTGGTCTTTGCCGTGGATGGAACCATTGAGTTAAAGTCTCCGCTTCGTATAAATAATGATAGTATTACTATCGCAGGACAATCTGCACCAGGTGACGGTATTTGTCTAAAGGATTATCCGTTAGTGGTGAATGCCAGTAATGTTATCATACGTTATATCCGTGTACGTGTGGGCGATCGATACCGTTTGGACAGTGACGGTATGGGAGGTGGACGTTACGGACAGAAGAATGTGATTCTCGACCATCTCTCTGTTAGTTGGAGCATTGATGAGTGTCTCTCTATTTATAAAACAGAGAACCTTACCGTACAATGGTGCTTGGTTGCCCATAGTCTGAACACTTCGGTTCATACAAAAGGAAGCCATGGCTTTGGAGGTATTTGGGGAGGATATAAGGCTACTTTCCATCACAATCTGCTGGCAAATCATGCGAGCCGCAATCCTCGTTTCTCCTCTGTAGATGGTACGAAATGGGTGGATTACCGTAATAATGTGGTGTATAATTGGGGATTCAAGACCGCTTATGGAGGTGGGCATCATGCTGAGATTAACATGGTGAATAACTATTATAAACCAGGACCGGCTTCACAGCATCATCGTTTGCTTGATGTTGCAGAGGATGGGACAGGGCGTTATTATGTGGCCGGTAACGTGATGGCAGGTGATGATGCTGTGACACATGATAATCACAGTGCTATAACTGATTGTGCCGGAAAATGCTATATCCCTGGCAGAAAAAGTGCCGGACCGGATTCTGGAATTTCTCCCGAAGCTATTCCGGCTTCGGGTGAAGAATGTGCATCCTGTTTGGTTGGTTCTCCTTTCCCGAGTGAACCGATCCATGAAGATACACCTGTTGTTGCTTATCAGCGGATTTTGGAATCTGTGGGATGTAGTTTCTCGCAGGATAGCTATGATCGTGAGGTCTTACGTCAAGTAAGAGAGGGGCTTGGTACATTCGGTACAAATGGTATTATCAACTCACAGGAAGATGTAGGCGGTTGGCCTGTATTAAAAGCTGGGAAAGCATTGAAGGACAGTGATGGAGACGGTATGCCCGATGATTGGGAAAGTAAGCATGGCTTAAATCCGAGAAGTGCTTCGGATGCATCTGCTTATACATTGAATGAGAACTATACTAATATTGAAGTTTATCTGAATAGTTTGTGCCGGTAAATGTAATATACCTATTAATAGCGATTGCGGCGTATACTCCTATCGAATACTCCGGCAAGATATTTACCTGCATATAGCGATTGTTTTGCTTTCAATTTATAGAGACTTTTGCAGTGATTTATTAACTGCATAAAACTCTTTGTAAATTGAAAGCAAATATAAAAGGACTTACCTTATTTATTGTCTTATTATTTTCTTCATTATCAGTCTATTCACAAGGCGGGACTATGATTTCCGGCAAGATACTGTCTACCGAGAAGGAAATCGTTGATTTTGCGACTGTCTACTTGAAAGGAACCAGCTATGGAGGTACTACCAACCAAGAAGGTATCTATCATATAAAGGCTCCCGCAGGCAATTATACCCTGGTAGTATCTGCCATCGGCTATAAGACAGTAGAGAAACAAGTGAAACTGATTGCAGGGGAGCGCGTGAAACAGAACCTCACGATTACTCCCGAGACACAGCAGTTGGACGAAGTGACCATTGTTTCTACAGGAGTAACCCGCTTGAAGAGATCAGCCTTTAATGCAGTGGCTGTCGATACGAAAGAGTTACAGAACACTACTAAGAATCTGAGTGATGCCTTAACCAAGGCACCGGGTATGAAACTTCGTGAATCGGGTGGTGTGGGTTCGGATATGCAACTCATGCTGGATGGATTCAGTGGAAAGCACGTCAAGGTATTCATTGACGGTGTACCGCAGGAAGGCGTAGGAAACTCTTTCGGGCTGAATAATATTCCTGTGAACTTTGCCGATCGGATTGAGGTCTATAAAGGAGTGGTACCTGTGGGATTCGGTACCGATGCCATCGGTGGGGTCATCAATATTGTAACCAACAAGAAACGTCGTCGCTGGTTTCTGGATGCCTCCTATTCTTATGGCTCATTTAATACACATAAATCATACGTCAACTTCGGACAAACCTTTAAGAATGGTTTTACGTATGAAATCAATGCTTTCCAGAATTATTCAGATAACGACTATCATGTAGAGGCACCGGTAGAAGACTTCGAAACCGGCAGAATTGACAGGGATAAGAAGGTACGTGTAAAGCGCTTCAACGATACATATCATAACGAAGCCATTATCGGAAAGATTGGTTTTATAGACAAGTCGTGGGCGGACCGTTTGTTGTTGGGTTTCACCTATTCGCACATGTATAAGGATATACAGACCGGTGTCCGCCAGGAAATCGTATACGGTCAGAAGCATCGTAAAGGCCATTCACTGATGCCTTCATTGGAATATAGCAAGCGTGACCTGCTCACTAAAGGTCTGGATATGGCACTGACCGTCAATTACAATAAGAATGAAACTACCAATGTGGATACTGCTTCATACAAATACAATTGGTATGGGCAGAAGGCTCTGTTGAACTCTCCCGGTGAACAGTCTTACCAACATTCACGGGCGGACAATAACAACTGGAACGGTACGCTGACCGTGAACTACCGCATTGATAAGGCGCAAATGTTGACTTTCAATCATGTACTGAATGCTTTCCACCGTTCCAACACCTCGCTGCTTGCCAAGGAAGAGCAAAAAGAGGCTATCGCTAAGGAGACCCGCAAGAATATTTCCGGCCTGTCCTATCGCCTGATGCCGTCTGAAAACTGGAACTTCTCCGTATTCGGCAAATATTACCACCAGTTTGTAGGAGGTCCGATGGCTACATCCAGTAATCAGAGTGAGTATGTGCGCACTACCCGTGATGTGAGTTCCATGGGCTATGGTGCAGCCGGAACCTATTTCATATTGCCCGGCCTTCAGGCCAAATTGTCCTATGAGAAAGCCTACCGACTGCCTACTATTGAAGAAATGTTCGGTGATGAAGACCTGGAAATGGGAGATATCGGCATCAAGCCTGAGAATAGCGACAACCTGAACCTTAACCTCAGCTATACCCGGACATTCGGGAAACACTCCGTATATGTGGAAGGAGGCCTGATATACCGTAATACAAAAGACTATATTCAGCGTAACATTGCCGACCTGAGCGGAGGTAAATCAGCCGCTACCTATATAAATTATGGTAAGGTGTTGACGAAAGGCTTTAATGTTTCCGCCCGATATGGTTTCGGAAGATGGCTGAGTGTTGGAGGAAACTTTACGCAGATGAACGTGCGTGACAACATGAAGACCTCAATCTCCAGCAGTGCGGCCAATCTTGCCTATAAGGAGCGTATGCCCAATCTGCCGTATATGTTTGCCGATTCGGACGTGACGTTCTATTGGCGCAACCTTTGGAAGAAAGGTAATACACTGACGGTTTCCTACGACAATCAGTATCTGCATAGTTTTACTTATTATTCATCTAATATCGGATCGAATAAGGACGATTATGTGGTACCTAATCAGTTCTCGCACAATCTGGCGCTTTCTTATAGTCTGCGCAACGGACGGTATAATTTATCGTTTGAGTGCCGCAACTTCACGGACGAGAAACTGTATGACAACTTCAGTCTTCAGAAGCCCGGACGGGCATTCTACGGGAAAGTGAGGGTATACTTTGGAAATTGAAGATGATTGGTCTGATATATGTCCCGTTAACGGAATTGATTCATATCAGAAAAAAAAGAATAAAAGAGTGATAAGGTGGTAAGGTGATAGGGTGATAAAGTGGCTGCGCTATATATCACAGAGCGTTATCCCGCTATCACCTTATCACCTTACCGCCTTATCACTCTTTGTTCAAAACCCTATAGAAGCGAATTAGCTTCGCCAACAAGTATATATAGTATAAATTTAGATTAATATTAAAGGTAAAAGCAAGATGAAGAAGAAGAACTTTTTAACCGGACTTTTTGCAACAGCAATAACCGGACTGGCGCTGACAGCGTGTACTGACAATGAACCGAGCCTTGGTGGTGGCACTGAAGGTAGAGGCGAGTATGTGATAGCATCCTCGGTTACAGCTTCGGGAAATACAACGAACGTTCTATTGACTTCCGAAACATTGGATAAAGGAACGGTTTCCGCCATAAATAATGGCCTTGTGAATGACGGTGCGTCACAATGGATCTTTTATAAAGATCAATATCTGTATGGTTTGACCTACAATCAGGGTAATGCCGGTACTACCCGTTCATTCGTCATGAACTCAAATTACGAAATGGTGGCACGCTCGGGCGAGTATGCAGTGAAGCGGTTCACCAGCTATGGTATTTACGGGGGATATATCATCACTTCTTCTACAGGTGACGGATATACCGGGTATGCCGATGATAACGGTTACTTACCTAAGACATTCCTGCTTTCTTATCTGGATGTAGAGGCCGAAACTTATAAGACCAATGACACTCAAAATAAGGCCTATCTCTCAGAGAATTTCCTGGGAAATGGTGAGTTTGTGACGCTGGCAGGTATTTTACAACACGGCAATAAGATTTACAGCGCAGCTGTTCCGATGGGGCTGAGCCAGTATGGTGCAGCGTACAATAATGGCGAGTGGGTGTTGCCGGGTAATCAAGACCTGATAAAGACGGAAGATGGTGGTTCAAACAGCAGCAGCTATAAGAAAGGAGAGTTGCAATGGACACAATATCCCAATGAGTGTTGGGTAGCCATCTTCGATGATGAGACTCTTACCAGCAAGAAACTGATCAGTACAGACCGAATCAGCTATGCTTGCGGGCGCAATAAATCTCAGTATTACCAGACAATCTGGGAAGCAGATAACGGTGACGTCTACGTTTTCTCTCCCAGTTATGCCAAGACGATGGACGATGTACGCCAGCAGACCACTCTGCCTGCCGGTGTAGTACGTATTCCTAACGGCACGGAAGACTTTGATGATTACTATTGTGATCTGGAAGCTCAAAGTGGCGGAAAATCATTCCTCCGTTGCTGGCACATTACGGGTGACTACTTCCTGATGTTGATGTATGACCGTCCTTTGACTGAAGATGATTTTACTGCGAATCAACTGGCCATCTTCAAGGCAGGCGACAAGAAGCTGACTTATGTAACCGGCTTGCCTGAGACTAATTTGATTTCCGGTTTCGGCAATGCGCCTTATACCGAAAATGGCAATGTTTATCTGACTGTAACGACAACCGAGGGTTATCCTGCCATCTACAAGATCAATCCATCGAGCGCCACTGCAACGAAGGGAGTTACCATTGAAGCTACTCAGATCAGCGGTGTGGGCCGGTTGACACCTACTAAATAAACGCAAAACCATTCATTGATTATAATTAGGGATAAAGAGCCTGCTGGTATGTGCCGGGCAGGCTCTTTTTCCGAGCTTCATAAACTGACATAATGAGAAAGATATTCCGTAATATACACTTATGGCTTTCCGTTCCTTTCGGAATACTGATCACGTTGATCTGCTTTTCGGGTGCGGCACTGGTATTCGAGAAAGAAGTGATGGAACTTTGCCATCACGAGCTCTACTTTGTGAAAAAGGTTGAGGCTGCTCCGCTACCCATGGAGCAATTGATGACTAAAGTGGCGGCAACCTTGCCCGATAGCGTATCAGTGACCGGCGTTAATATTTCGTCTGATCCTGAACGGGCTTACCAGGTCACGCTTTCCAAACCCCGTCGTGCATCTATGTATGTGGATCAGTATACGGGTGAGATTATGGGTAAGTATGAACGGGCGCCCTTTTTCAACTTTATGTTCCGGATGCACCGTTGGTTGCTGGACAGCATGAAGCAGGATGGCGGCATCTTCTGGGGGAAGATGATTGTCGGTACCAGTACGTTGATGTTCGTGTTTGTACTGATATCGGGTGTAGTCGTTTGGTGGCCGCGTACGCGCAAGGCATTGAAGAACAGTCTGAAGATTGTAGCGAATAAAGGTTGGCGTCGTTTTTGGTACGACTTGCATGTGGCGGGCGGAATATATGCACTTGTCTTCTTGCTGGCTATGGCTCTTACAGGATTGACGTGGTCTTTCCAGTGGTACAGGACAGGATTTTATAAAACCTTTGGCGTGGAAGTGCAGCCCAGTATGGGGCACGGAAACGCGGCAGCCAATGCGACGGCCAAAGGCGGTAAGCGGGAGGAGAGTCCCGAAGGCAGAAGTGGAAGACCCGGGAATAGAGGTGAAAAGCCTGAAGGCAGAGGAGAACATTCCGAAAGTCGGGAAGGAAGGAAACGCTCTCCTTATACTAATTGGCAACAGGTATACGAACAGTTGGCCGAGGCAAATCCGGACTACAAACTAATCAGCGTATCCGATGGTTCTGCCAGTGTTGCTCTCCCTCGTTTCGGCAACCAGCGGGGAACAGACCGTTATAAGTTCAATCCACGTAATGGCGAGATTACCGAAACAACGCTCTATAAGGATCTGGATAACTCCGGTAAAATCCGTGGATGGATTTACTCCGTGCACGTGGGCAGTTGGGGAGGTATGCTGACAAGAATATTGACGTTTATTGCCGCCTTGGTAGGTGCAAGCTTACCGTTGACGGGGTATTATTTGTGGTTGCGCAAGAAGATAAGGCGGAAACCGGCATCTCCTAAATTCCTTTCTGCACTGTTTTGAGTCAAAAGCCGTACGTCCAATTTATTGAGTGGATGCCCTGCCATAAAATGGCTTCTTTTCTCACAAGAGTTTTTTATATATTTACCAGCACATCGTCACTCTTGCGGTAATAGGCAGATATATAGGATGTTATCTGTGCTGGTAACAGTGACGGTAAGTGCTGACAACTGTTTTACCGTCACTCTTTTCGTTCTGTTTGTTTACAAAATAACCATCTAATATACTTGTTGTCAGACTGTAATGCTGTTTTTTGCCTTTGTGGCTGATATTGGTGCGAATACTCTATTTTTGTCTGTATACTATGGGATTTCATTGCTTCGGAATGAGTTCACTGCTACCAGTTCTATACACATGAAGTCTGTTCCCTATGGTGGAATGGCAGTTCCCCCTTTATGGAAACGACAGTTTCCCTTTGTGGGAACGAAATAGGGCTTCGTGTGTCCGTAGGACATATGGAGCCCCTGTTGTA
>ERZ791915.1985-NODE-1985-length-13939-cov-3.555964_pt1 | contig 13939 bp, 15 predicted proteins | sample MGYA00510139_ERZ791915 | MGnify/ENA primary metagenome ERZ791915 (study PRJEB30046, sample SAMN00792117) | human gut metagenome | study: EMG produced TPA metagenomics assembly of the A metagenome-wide association study of gut microbiota in type 2... | reverse complement strand
TTTTCATTCCTTTATTCTTTCCCATTGTTCGTATATTCTCTTACAAAATCCGTACACTCTTATGCAAGTTCCGGTTTTTCTTAAATACATTCAAGTCCAATGCATACCTCACTACCAGATCGTGGCTACCACTTGCGACACCTATCTTCGAAGTAAAACACTCATAAGCATATCCTAACGTCACACCCCGCACCGTCAATCCGAAGCTGAATGTCACCGAGGTATCCGGCGAATAAGTCAATCCTCCACTAAGCACCCGGGAATGATAGGTATAAAACAATCGCCCCGTTACATCCAGCCTTGTAGAAGTAAAATCACTTTGCAACTGCATAGAAGGTTGTATGGAAATTAACGGATTACGCGTCTGAATATTGTATCCACCTGTCAAATAAAAGATAGGATGTATTTTTATTTGGCTTTTGTCTCCCAGAGAGACACAGGGAGCCGTCAGGTGATGGGCAGAAAATCCTGCATAAAACTTAGGATGCGAATAGTATCCACCCAATCCGAGATCAACGGCCATTCCACTCTCCGCAGCTGTCGGAAAAGCTTCATCATCCGTTTCATCTCCAAGATTGATATCAGACGGATCAAACGATACGGTCAGCATCCCCACTTGAAGTCCGATACCCAACTTACCTTTCCGGATTTTCATCTGATAGGCATATTGCCCCCAAAAACGTTGATTACGGAACAGGCCGATCCCCTCATTGAAAAAGCCAACACCCACACCATGCTGCTTATTGAACAGAGTAAAAGGCATATCAGCCCCAAAGTACATTACGCGCGGAGCATGTGTAAAACCCATCAACTGCATGCCATACGAACCATAAATATTCATTTTATTATCTGCCTGCCCCGCCCAGCCGGGATGATAATATCCCTTCACCTCCCAGTATTGACTGAAGCGTGCATCAAATTGCGCCTGACCTTTTGCCGCACAAAAGAAAAGACAGATAAAAATAGTATATTTCAGGATACGGCTACATTTCATCAATATAAGAACTGATAAAACGAGAAAAAATTGTGTAAAACAGAATCAAAAAGAGAAAGACAAATCACAATTCTGTTCTACCCCACTTATAGTAGCTTCTAGCTTCTTATAAAAATCAATAGCTGGCTTGTTCCATTCTGACACTTGCCAACGCAATCTGTGGCAGCCTTGATCTACCGTATTTGTCATTCTCTCAGGCAAATTCTCAAATTCAGCAAACTCTCTGAACAAAGCATTAATCTGATTGAAATCTGAGGTAGTAGCTTCCCGTATATCAATCTCCATACTTTTTTTGAGGTTCCTACTGTGTAAAACTTTATTTTTAGCAAATATATATCACATGTATGAGATATACAATCATGCATCTGAAAGTTTACGTTTAAACAATGACCATTTTGATTCTTTACATTTTCACCGCTATTCCTTTACCTTCAGCCCGGAAGAAATGTACAAAACCGTTCAGAAAGGAAACATCTTTTTTGCCTCGCTTGCAGAAGATTAAGACTTGTTTAAGTGCCTGTCCGCATTCTAAGCGTGGTTTGTGTGAATAATCATGCCGTTTTGCACTTTCATCTCTTTCATCGGCTTTCAGCCTGTTGCCGTATCAATTTCCCTTGCTTCGTCTTCCGGTGTATTTTGGGGCTGTGTACGTTCGCACTCCAGCGTTTCGGAGCGTAGCGGTTCTTGGATGTAGCGTTTCGTGGCTCAACATGCGATCCGAAAGGTATCTATGCTTCTCAATGTCAGCAGCATAGGGACATGACTGTAGGGGGTATCTTACTTTCTTAATGATGTATATTGTGCAGTTTATTTTGCTAAACTCTTTATTCATGGGCGTTTGAGAATGTTTTTCATGTAACTTTTGAGACAGATATTTCATTAATGAAAAGTTACATCAGGTAACATCAGAGTTACATTTTAGGGGGAAATTAGACTCAAATGTAACTTCAAAAGTAACATTTATACTGGAAAGTATCAAAAAAGTAGTGTTTTTTAGAACCATTTTTTTTATTTATCCATTTATTATCCCCCCATCATCCCCCCATATTATCATTTATATAATAATCAGCATTTTTCTTTCTTTAGTTATATTTTTGTTATATTTGTCCACAAATTATGTAAGAAGCATGGGAAAAATTACAGTAAAGCACTATTTGAATACTAATCTTAAACCTTATATTATTAAGGGAGAGAATTATTATAGTATATATGTGATGGTAGTAATCAATAGGAAAAACACTAAAGTAAAATCCATCAGTTTTGAAGAGTTATATACTGAAAATGATTTTGAAGAAATTCAGAATGAAAATAATGATATGATAAAACAGGAAATTGCTGTTATTGAGAATGTCTGCTTACTCACTCAAAACTTTTTAGGAGATTTTGATGCAAGTTTCTTTTCTGCATATTACTCTTTTTTACATGATATATTTATTGATGAAATAGACTTTGAATTATATAAAGCCCCAAACTATCACCTCTTTTCGGGAAAGAATAATAAATTGAATATAGCAATGGAACCATTTATTTTTGGAGACTTCTCTTTGAACGTAAATAAGACTCATGGTATGGATTTATTTACTTGGTTTTCAGAAAATGGGCAAAGTGAACTCTCAAATTATCTACGAAGAGAAGCTGCTACCAATATTCAAGACTGTATAGGTATATTAAATAAATATGTTTTCTTAGGTTCAATGAATGCTTTATCTCTGAAATTGCAAGAAACTAAAAAAGGAAGAGAAATATATGATAAGTATTCAGACTCTATACTTTATGATTTTGATTTTTATGCCCAAGAGCTAAGAGAACTTTATCAAGTTAATTAACGCCCACATTTACAAGGAGATACAAAATCTCCTTTTTCTTTCTGTTAAATGTTAGCATAATATATGCAAACTCCACCCTCAAATGTTTGCATATATTATGCTAACATTCTATATTTGTACCCGAATAATAACAATTATCAATTATGGCATTAACTTTAGAAGAAAGAAAAAGCATAAAGTCTATGTTACCATATGGTAGCCAAGCTGAAATTGCTCAAAAGTTAGGAGTAAGCAGAATAAGCGTATATCAATATTTGGCTGGTTATAGAAACAGTAATCGAATAGAGCAAGCTGTTGTTGATAGGTTTGAGGAAGAAAAAAACAAGCAAAAGGCATTAAGAGAAAAGATTTATGGATAAAGAAAAACATCTTTACCTAAGTTATGATTGGCTTACCCAACATGGTATTAGTATAAAAACTATAAACCACTGGGTTGAACGCAAACAATCTATAGTAACTAAAAGGGATGGAAAAGCATTTGTCTACTATGAATCCATTCCTGCCCCTACTCGTGCCAAACTTCCCAGCAAAGAAAGCATTATCCGGATGCAGCAGAAGGAACGGGATGAAAGGTACGTTCAAGGAATGTACGAACGCTTGTTACCTGCCCAAGAGAACATGTACCCTACCTACCGGGATATTTACCTGAAATATAACCTTCCCCCTGAAAAGGTATTGGAATACTCTCAGAAACATGCCGTGCTGGAAGAAGTTCTCACCATCAAAGACGAGTGTCAAGAGGAGAAATGCCGTTTTCCCCTTCGGGACGTATGGCAAGCCTTCTGCAAGATTTATCCGAACTGGTATGTATATGAAGCCTTCTGCCTTGCGATAAAGAGGTGTATCAATGAAGGGATAGAACGTTTATTAATAAAAAGGTACGTTCCTGCCGTTAAGAAGTTCGATGCCAGGTATGAAAAAATGATACTGGACTGCATATCATCCCAAAAACGGTATAACCAGCCTCAGATATATAAAAAGATTTGCAAGGCATGCGATACTAAAGGATGGGAAAAACCGTCCCTCAGTTGGGTTAAAACGACTTTCAGACGTCTTGAAATTCAATGCTATTCGCTTCGTAACGGTGCCAGTGATTTCCACTACAACCAGAAACCTTATATGGGACTTATTCCGGCACAAAATGCGAACTCTCAATGGCAGATTGACGGATGGAGATTGCCTTTCTATATGAAAGGATGGCTGACTCTTTCTTTATTTTGGGTAATAGACGTTTATTCCGGCAAAGTATTAGGGACATTCATAGACAGTTCGGAGAATACAGAAACCATTCTGAGAGGACTTGAGAACGCTGTTTTAACAACTAAAGTGCTTCCTTTCGAAATCGTATCTGACAATCACAGCTTTAACCAGACTAAAGAAGCGGATCACCTCAAAACGGCACTGGAACGGATAGGCGTACACTGGACCGTTTCCATGAATCCCCGGCGTAAATCACAGGTAGAACGGAGTTTCAGGACATTCGGGGATGATTTCTGCAAGGATGAATACGGCTACATGGGACAAGGCGTCAAAAGCAAAATGAAAAGCGGCCGCCCGACTCAGGAAATGATAGACAAAGCGGTAAAGAATCCACTTACCAGAGAACAAATAGTACTGATTGCGGGGCGTTGTATCGAAGAATATAACAATGCCAAGGGGAAGGATGGCAAATCACCGAATGAACGCTATCAGGAGGCCGTAAATGACGCCAGCCGTATAAAGAAATCTTTCAATGTTACAGAAATGGAAGCAGCCCAACTATTTATCAGGCGTTCAGAAGCCAAGGCGAGCAGAGGGCAGATTGTTATAGGACGTGGCGGCACAAAATACGCTTTTGAATTGAACTCCAAGCAGCACAACAGACTGAATAACAAAACTTTCGGCATCCGCTACGTGACGTTTGACGAAATCTATCTATTTGACCTTAAGACAGATGAATACATAGATACCGTTCAACGGAAAATGTATGCCCATTCCGCTTTGTCAGACCAGACGGAAGAAGATACAAAGCTGATGTACAAGCACAAGGGACGTCTGAACGGAATAGACAATGAAGCCCGGAAAGAGCGTGATAGAATCCACCGTGAAGCGGTTGCTATCGACCCGGATGCAGCGTATATCATGAATCCGTTGCTGACGCCTAAAGCGACTTTTGAGGAATACAAGAGTAACGGTGCATTGGCTGACTTTGCCGCACGGCATGGAATACGGCCGGAAGATGTACCCAATATTCCGGTTTATTGTGAAAAGAGCACGACTGAACCGGGGGATAAGAAAAGAAAGAAGAAGGCCGAATCCCCCTTCCTGACAGAAGGAAAAATCGACCTATCCCGTTTTGATTATTAACCCAGCCTGATATATTACGAGTATAAAAGGCTGATAACCATTGATAAAATGAATATATCGACTGCAAATTTACCGGAAAAAGCCGAAATAAAAAAGGCTGTTAACGATTATTGTAATGAAAGAGGTTTGAGTAAGTCAAGTTTCGCCCTCAAATGTGGTATCAGTGACGCTACGATAACGGCACTGATGAAAGAAAAGTGGGACACTCTTTCTAAAGAGATGTGCCTGAGAATTTGGAATTTTATGAACTGTGACCAGTTCAATGACTTGTATCAGAATACAGACTTTGTAAGCATGATAAATGCCTGTGATACAGCCCGTAAATACAAATTTATGATAGGCGTCACGGCTGATACCGGAATGGGAAAGACAACCGCCCTACGAACTTATGCAAGGCAGAAGAACGTGTTCTATGTATCGTATGACAAGACCATGAACGCCAGCCAGTTCTTTGTGTCGTTATTGCGTGAATTGGCGATACCGTTTGTCAGTACGTTGAATGACATGATGAACTTTGCCGTAGACAAGTTGAACCGTCTGGAAACGCCCCTGCTCATCATAGATGAAGCCGGGAAACTGACCCACTCCATGATACTGTATTTGCAGGTGTTAAGGGATAGAACCTGTGGGAACTGTGGAATAGTGCTTGCCGGAATGCCTTATTTTCAAAGCAACCTGCAAAAGAATGCAGCACATGAGAAAGAAGGATATGCGGAGTTCTTAAGGCGTATCAACGTGTGGCATACCTTTGTAGGCTTGCAGCCGAAGGAAATAGAGGAGATATGTTCCATGCACGGGATTACTGAAAAGGAGAAAGTAAGGGAATTGAAACGCCAGAAACGCTTTGGGGACTTGATGAATGACATTTATCTGTACCAAATAAATAGGGGGATGCTATGACACTATCAGAACGGCTAATGAAGATTACTGAGGAAAAGGTAAAGCTGGAATGTGAAAATCAGCAACTTAGAGAAAACTGTATAGGATGGCAGAAAGCTTGCAAATTAAGGGATAAATGTATCAATGATGTTCTTGAAGATAAGAAGGTAATTTCTGCTGAAAGGCATCAATTAGCGATGGAAAATATTGAGTTGGAAACGTATGTACGTGCTGCAAAACGTGTCTTTGAACAGTGTGGAGAGTATATCTATCTTCATCAAAACGAGTTTGCTATCTTCAAATTTGACATTGAAAAGTTAGGGTTACATTGTTCCGGTGTAAAAGAACGTAAGGAGCATCCAATCAGAAATGCATCAAATGGTGATGATATTTTAAACCTATTCAAACAATCCTCAAAAGGCATTTAAGAACAATTTAAAGCATACTATTATATGACAGCGAAAGCATTATCACCGGCTCAACTAAAGAAGATACAAACCATGTTCGGTAAGTTGGGCTTTGAACCGGAAGACAAGCAGGGGATAATAAGTTCCCTGACCAATGGCAGGGCAACCAGTACAAAGGATATAACCTTTGATGAGGCGAAATATCTGATAAACTACCTCGTAGGGCAGGCAGAGCCGGACAAGGTAGCCTATCAGGAACAATGCCGTAAAGTAGTCGGTCAGATATACCGATTGTCCTATGAAATAGGCATGAGTTATGGAGATACTCCAGAGGACAAACTAATGAATTGCGCCAAGATAAACAAGTTTTGCCGGGAACGTGGCACGGTGAAGAAGAATATAAATGAAATGAACCTGCAAGAACTCAAGAAAACTCATAAGCAGTTTGAGGCGATGTTGCAGAACAATATGGAGAGAGCAGTTAAACAATTAGTTAATAACGCATTAAGCAAAAAAAAGAATGGAAAGCAAAAACTCATTAAGAAACAAATCGGGAGTGTTCAGTAACTTCATTCCCGGTAAGGATGGAAGCGTTTCTATTCTCCTGTATGGGGAGATTGGAGACAAAGAAAAGGTTGACCCTACAGATATTGTCAGCCAATTATTTGAATTATCCAACCGTTACAAGGCTATTTCAGTGCATATAAACTCAAACGGTGGAGATGTCTTTTCCGGTATCGCTATTTTCAATGCCCTAAAGAGTTCCGATGCAGACATAAGCATCCATGTCGATGGAGTGGCGGCGAGCATTGCCGGGGTTATTGCGCTTTGCGGCAAGAAGTTATACATGAATCAATATGCCCGCCTGATGATACATAATGTCAGTGGTGGATGCTTCGGAAATAAAGAAGACCTGCGGGATATGATTTCTTGTATTGAGAACTTGGAGAATACCATAGCGGACATGATTTCAAAGCGTTGCCAGAAAAGCAAAGAGGAAATCAGTGCCTTGTACTTTGATGGAAAAGACCACTGGATAACGGCACAGGAAGCCTTGTCTATGGGACTTATTGACGGAATAACCGGAGATAAGGAAGATGTACCGGAAAACGGTACCGTCGATGATATCTATAACTATTTTAATAATAAACTTATGAGTTCAAAAAGTAATTCCTTTGGTTTAAAGGCTGATGTACAAACAGCCTACGACAAAGGCTTTATCAGCCAGTCAGACTACGACTATCTGAATAGCCTGAACAGTGAGAATGAAGACAGTATCAAACAGTATCTGACTAAGAAACAAACGGAGTTCAGAAACAAAAAAGGTACTGAGTACGAAACGTTTGTGCAAGAAAACGGGAATGTGTTCCGGCGATTATCGCCTGATTTCGTGAACGGTGCTTTGAAAGAATTGGCTTTAAACGATTTGGACGCATTCAAGACGTTTGCCAATAACACGGCACCTAAGAGAATGATAAAGGATGTCATAGAACAAGGCTTATACGGCAATGAAAGAAAACCCCGTGGAGAATGGACACTTACCGATTATCGGAAGTTTTCGCCTAAAGAGTTGGAGCGGAATCCGTCATTGTATAACAGATTGTTAGAGCAGGAGAAACTGCGTAAATAATAACCCTTTAATTAAAATTAGATTATGGCAAATTTGCAAAAAGAGATTTGGGTAAATCAAATCAAAGAGAATTTTTATCCTGATAGTTCCTTCCTGAATTATGCAAAGGACTTTTCGGGACTTGTAGAAAATCATGCCATCAATATGGCAGAGGCGGGTGTTGACCCTAAGGTATTGATAAACAATACTACCTACCCGATTAAGATTACACAACGTGTTGATAAGCCCATCCGGGTGGAACTGGACTTGTTCGAGACAGAAAACACGCTTGTCCGCCGCCCAGAAGTAATACAATATAGCTATGACCAGCTGGAGTCTGTATTGATGGGACACCGCAATATTTTGAGAGCCAGAACAGCGGAAAAAGCGGCTCATGCCTTTGCACCGTCAGAAGACGGTGAATTTACCCCAGTTATCCTGACAACCGGAGAGACTGTAGGCAACAGAAAGCGACTTACGATTGAAGACATTTTGCTACTGAAAGAACGCTTTGACGATGTCTGCACTCCTCTGGAGAATCGCTATTTAGTTCTTAACCCGAAGCATGTATCAGACCTTATTTTATTTGATACCAAGGCATTCAAGGATATTACAGACATCGTGAACGGACAACCGAAACGAATAGCCGGTTTTAGTGTGCTACAAACCTCTATCACACCCAAATATGATAGTACAGACACGACTAAGAAACCTTTTATAGAGGAAGCCAAGGCTACCGATACATTCTGTTCCTTTGCTTTCCAGGGAGACGAAGTGATGAAAGCTGACGGTGAAATCTATATGTATTCCAAAGAGGATGACCCCGGAGAGCGTGGAACCATCGTAGGTTTCGATAAGCGGTTTATCGCAGTTCCTATCCGTAATAAGGGATTAGGAGCTATTGTAAGTGCTAAAGTATAGTTAGATACCGCTCACACTCTAAAAAGAGAAAGGTAGCCTTCAATAAATCAGAGGCTACCTTTTTTCATTGTGTTATTTTAGCTAATTTTGCCCTATAAAAGATTGCAGGTAAGGATATGAAAAAGTTAGTAAGTAAAGGTAAGATTGTAGGGGAAAGTTATAAGCGTAGAGTGTTAGAAGTAAATGCTATATACGATAAGTACGCTAAGTCAGGACTAAGTAACCGTGAGATTATAAGGAGGTATATTTGGCCTGTATATCCCATTTCGGAAAAGACGTTTTACAACATGGTGAACGCTTCTGTCAGATTTAAAGAACACCCTGAATGTTTGTAAATAAATAATTTCATTTTCTGAGAATATCTCCCGTAATCACATTAACAAACCTAAAAGCTTTCCTTTTATTTTTTGCGTTTGTCCTTTACATGACATCTGAAACTTATTACCTTGAGAACTGGAACTCCCTTTGCTTTGCTGCTCAAGATGGCATCTTGTGTAGTTTAAGATGGCATGTTATACTACACAAGATGGCATCTTGAGCAACAAAGGTAGTCATGCTTCAGTAGATATGCAAGCTTTTTGCGGGGGAAAGGTAATAGTGATGTACGTGCTTATCACTCTTTGTTCATATCCCGTACACTAATGAACTAATTCCGCCAATTATTTGTATATATAAAAAAAGAAAGCTATGACGCAGATAAAAATCAAACGGGTCTATGAAGATCCCGAAGCAGAAGACGGTTACCGCGTATTGGTAGATCGTCTATGGCCTCGCGGCATGAAAAAAGAATATCTGAAATATGATGTCTGGGAAAAAGACATCACGCCTTCCCCCGAACTCAGGAAATGGTTTCATGAAGATACGGCAGGACATTGGGAGGCTTTCTCAGATATGTATCGGAAAGAACTGGAAACATCTGAAGCCACACGGAATTTTCTGGCAGCAATCAAACCCTATAAAACGGTTACTTTGCTATATGCCTCCAAAGAACCTGTCCGCAATCATGCCCGCATTCTGCAACAGTTTCTGGAAGCCAACCTTGGGCAATCGTGAATATTCACTATCTTTGCAGCAGTCATCCCCTCAAAAGAGCCGGACGGCCTAACTATTTTCTGAAAGGACAATCATGATAGAGTTGCGAACAGTCAATCTGACCCGTTACATCACCCCTTTGCGCGAAGGTGGTTCGCTACCAGCACTGGCGGAAGCTGATGACGAATTCAAATACGTCGTAAAGTTTCGTGGTGCCGGCCATGGAACAAAGGCATTGATATCCGAACTAATTGGTGGAGAGGTTGCGCATATACTTGGATTCAGAGTGCCGGAGCTGGTGTTTCTGAACCTCGATGAAGCATTCGGACGGACCGAAGGAGACGAAGAAATACAAGACTTATTGCAAGGCAGCCGCGGACTGAACCTAGGGTTACACTTCCTTTCGGGGGCCCTGACATTCGATCCTGTAGCAACCAAGGTAGATCCGGAACTGGCCTCACGTATTGTCTGGCTGGATGCCTACCTGACCAATATAGACCGTACTTTTCGCAACACCAATATGCTGATGTGGCACAAGGAACTTTGGCTGATAGACCACGGCGCTTCTCTTTACTTTCACCATTCATGGGAAAACTGGAAGAAGCATGCGGTAAGTCCGTTCACCTATATCAAAAATCACGTGCTGCTCCCCGAAGCATCCCGACTTGAAGAAGCCGATACCGTCCTTCGTCCCATGCTGACTGATGAAAAGATACAGCAGATCGTCGCACTTATTCCTGACGACTGGCTGAACTGGGAAGACACCCATGAAACGCCCGAAGAAATCAGAGATATCTATACCCGCTTTCTGACCGAAAGACTGGCACATTCCGAAATATTTGTAAAAGAAGCACAGAATGCAAGGAAAGCACTTATATGAGTACGCAGTTATTCGCCTGGTTCCCAAAGTAGAACGTGAGGAGTTCTTCAATGTGGGAGTAATCCTTTTCTCGAAAAGGGCAGGTTACATCAAGTCCGTTTGTCAGGTAAACGAGGACAAACTGAAGCTATATGTTTCCGAAGTAGACCGGGAATTGGTATTTGCCCATTTGGATGTATTTAATAAAATATGTTCGGGAGCCAAAGACGGCGGCCCCATCGCCCAACTTGATGTACCGGAACGTTTCCGCTGGCTGACTGCCGTGCGGAGTTCCTGTATTCAAACGTCCCGTCCGCATGCCGGTTTCTCCGACGATCTGGACAGGACGTTAGAAAGATTATTCAAAGAATTGGTTTTATAGTGGAGCAGCATACTTCGCCTTCAGTTCTTCTACTCCCATTCCGGTAAAATAGTCTTCAATAAAATCCCAGCGTTTCGTATCATCCATTCCATCCGTTCCGAAGAAGAAAGAGAACAGTTCGATCTGCTCCTGGAATATCTGCTCATTATTCTCAAGTATCAGATTGTGATATTCATCAGAGGACGCGATCTGCTGTAAACTCTCAGGGTCATCGAAAAACACCTGCACACAAGGCGTACCGCCACCTTCTACACTGAATGAAAGACAATCGAGCATGGAAAGGAGATTAAGCAGCATATTCAAATCAGAGAACGGAGTACTATAGAACAATAACCGGTCACCTTTTTTACCCACAATGCGCTGGCTAAAGAGTTTCTGATAGCGCGACAGCAACAAGTCAAATCCTTTCGTCACCGTGAAAGAAAGTTCATTGGAGTCTTTCTTCTTCACACTACTGATATAGCTCACACTACGCCCTTCTTCCGTACGTGACTCCAGTAGTGAACCTATGAAACGTTTCGCTGACGGCACATCCATACCATGCTCGGCAAATATCGCACGCAATTCTTCTTCATCAAAACGCCCTTTAGTCTTCCGCAACTTATCAACAAGCAAAGTCTTCAAACTATAGAATAGTCCATCCATTCGTTGGCGAATTACGGCTGCATCTTCTTTCAGCAATACTTCATGCTTACCCACAGACACTGCACGGGAACCTTCCCACAACGTACCACTATTTAATTTCTGTTTAAATTCTCTATATCCCAATTCTGCGAAACGTTCTTCCCACAGTTTCTCCAAACGTGCCGTGTATACATCTTCCGTACCCTTCACCTTCGTAAGATAATCCTTGAACTCATGAATAAAAACATCACCAGTCTTATCCTGAATATATCCTTCCGTCAGCAGGTTTTGCGGACTCACTTCCAACAATTTCTTTCCATAACGATGACTCAAATCATCTTCCAACCATAGCAGAGCAGTCTTAATCAATTGTCCAAGTTCCGCTTCATATTCCAGTTTATTCTTCATTCTTGGCAATTTCACCACAAACTCAAAGTCAGACAAAGACACCAGCATTTCCTGTTTTTCGCCTTTCATCCGGTATACTTCCACCAGTTTCTTCAAAATCAGCGACAACTGTTCCTGCGCTATATTACCCGCCATGTGCAGGCGCTTCATATAATAGAAATCCCTTTCATGATAATCCGTTGCCGAAATACCATGAATATCCGTATCACGGGCTGCACGTCCGATCTCTTGTATATAGTCCACAAATGTGCTGGAAGGCGCCACATGATACACCCGGTCGATATCACTGATATCCACACCCATGCCGAATGCCTTTGTAGCCACAATCATGCGCTTCCCGCCTTCTTTGAACTCCTGTACAATAGCAGCTTTTTGTTCTTTGTCCTTCTTACCATAGTAGGAGGCGACCAGATGCCAATCCGTCGATTTCACCCACGTTTTCAAACGCATGTCGATACCACCTGCAAAAGGATAATAAAGAATAGTCTTATGCCCGTCGAGGAAATCCTCCACACGGCCAGCCACAACACGCTGTTTGGCTTTATCATAGGTTTCTCCTTCCTCTATCTCCATCTGCCGGATATCAAAGCCGATGTTCCGGCGTTTCACTGTACCTGCATAAAGCACACATGGCTCCATTTGCAATGAACGGATGGTTTCGAACACCATGTCATTCCCTCCTTTCGGATTCCATACAGCCGTAGCCGTCAGTGCAAAAAGCGGGAATGCATATCCAAGGCTTTTCTTCAAGCCTTGCAGATAACGCCCCAGAAACCAATAATCCACACGAAATTCCTTGCCCCATGTAGTTACCGTATGGGCTTCGTCCACTACGACCAGACCGATACGCCGTTCACCTGCAAAGTGCTTGATGTCATACGAAAGCAACAACTCCGGTGAAAGATAGAATAGATCCACTTCACTTTCACGCACCTGCCTGTACACTTCGTTCTTCTGTTCGGGCGACAAATCAGAAGAGGCATACGCCACACGCATGTACCCCAATTCCTGCAAGCCTTCCACCTGGTCTACAATCAATGCTTTCAAGGGAGATACGACAATGGTAAGCATCCCGTATTCGTTACCCAGATAGATGGCAGGCAACTGAAACAACAGGGATTTTCCCGCACCGGTAGGTGCTGTAAGCAAGATGTTATCCACATCTTCTCCTCCATTCCGGGCTTTCTCCGCTTCGACAATAACACTTTCTATCAATTGCCCCTGTGAAATTTGAAGCGTGTCCTTCCCCTTGAACAAATCGTCGTACACTTCCAGATCACGAAATTGTTCGTAACCGTAAGTCGCTTTTAAAAGCGTGTATACCGCTTCCCGGCAATCTCCGGGTAAGTGCCGTTCTTTTAGTTCCGGCAGGCGGCATACCGTTCTTTCTCGTGTTTCAGTCATAAATGGAATAATATAAAAAAGAGGCAGTCCTCCTAACCTGTTATAAACAGATCTAACGGACTACCTCTTTCTATGTGTTAACTACCTTGTATTTCTCCAACCGGAACAAGGCTTAAAAAGCATGCTAATACTCCTCTTCGTTAAAGAAGAAATCCTCTTTGCTGGGGTAATCGGGCCATATGTCTTCAATACTTTCATAAATATCGCCTTCATCTTCCATTTCCTGCAAATTTTCAATCACTTCAAGC
>ERZ791915.1981-NODE-1981-length-13980-cov-2.277199_pt1 | contig 13980 bp, 15 predicted proteins | sample MGYA00510139_ERZ791915 | MGnify/ENA primary metagenome ERZ791915 (study PRJEB30046, sample SAMN00792117) | human gut metagenome | study: EMG produced TPA metagenomics assembly of the A metagenome-wide association study of gut microbiota in type 2... | reverse complement strand
GGAACGTTCTTACTATACAGCCGCTGAGGTCAGAGAAATGATGGGTGTGAGCAGGGATACGGCATATCGCATGATACGTTCCCTTAGATCGGACCTGATAGCCGATGGACAGCTTGCTAAGGGATATCCGTCAGGGAAAATCCCCAAAAAGGCATTTAACAAATTATACATGATTGAATGAAGGGAGTGGATACGATGGCTTTTTATAGAATCTGCCCGGATTGCGGAGCGTATCTGGATCCGGGAGAACGGTGCAGTTGCCATGAAGAACGCCTGATCGAAATGGAAAGAAAAGAAAAAGCAACTGCATTTGTCGAAAAAATGGTGAAAGAAGAAAGAAATGGCCAGCTTCGACTGGCGGTATAGGAGGGAAAGATGTTAACACCAAAAGATCTTGAAAAATATCATCAGGCCGCAGAGCGGATCCTGAATGCAATGGACAACAGCCCGGTGCCGATCAGCTGGCACGAAATGGACAGAATGGCATTGCAGAGTGTTATCGCAAAGGAATTGATTCTCATTGACAAGGAGGCAAGGAAATGAATGTATGCAAGGTGCCAGATATGTGCAAAGACATGGAATATAAGTATATCACAGAAGATTCCAAAACAAGGGTATATCTGTCCGTGGTGCGAGAATTCAATGAGGCAGAATATGAGAAATACTACATCCGCAAAAAGAAAGAGAAAGTGAGAAAGAGAATCCTTTTTATTGCAAGAGTTTTGAAGTATGCACTTCCAGTCCTGGCAAGCACGATTCTTTACAATATGCTTTCAAATAAGCTTTATCTTGAAAGAGGAAGCTATGAAATTGGCTCAGAAATAGTTTTTGTTGGAATATTCGGCATCGCACTGTTGGGGTTTCTGAATTGGTTTATAGGAGGTGATGAACATTAAAAAGGTCTTGGATAATAAGGGGAAAGCGGAGTGTAGACGGCACCCACGATCCTATCCAAGACCAGTCAGAACTTTTAAAAACAGGTTATCGACCCTTTGTTTTTAAAGTCATCGTCATTTTATCACAAAAATAGGAGGTTATCAAGTAGATGAAAGATGTTTTAGGAAGCTTGCCGGAAGTTATCACGGCATACAAAAATTACAATCTGCTGGTTCCTACAGCAACGGACGTGCAGCTCAATCCATTCTACAAATTCCATGTAGAAGAGGTTCCAGTCGATCTGGGTGAGAACAGCGGAGATATTTTCAAGGTTGGTTCAGTTAAGACAGGTAAGCAGGATGAGAGAGGAAAAGACATCTGGGAAGATGTGTACTCCCTGTCAAAGCCATTATTGAATAAGATGGCAATGGCGGCCGGAATCCAGTTCAATCCAAAGGAAACATATGGCGAGCGTATCGACCGGGTCACATACCGGGCGCAGGCACAGGGTGCCATGCGGAAAGCCGATGGAACAGCCAGAACCGAAACAGATCAGAAAGTAATCTGCCTCGAGGATGAGGAAGATAAATACCGCATTGAGTTTTCCGACAAAGCTGCCAAAGGTATTGTTGACGAAAAACAGGCAAAGGCAGCTGCTGAGATTTATGCAGGCCAGTGGGTGGAATCAAAGAATAAATGGGGAAAGAAATGCCAGGCATTTGTGATTGCCAAAGAGGATCGGGAACGATATATTGAACGTTCCATTATGGTAAACATGGCACTTCTGAAAAAGACCTGGGCTGAAAAAGCAATGACTGGAGCAAAGCTTCGTGTCATTAGAGCATTGCTTGGCGTAAAGGGGACATATACAAGAGCAGAACTCCAGAGAAATTTTGCTATTCCTACGGTTATCTTTTCACCGGATTTCTCGGATCCGCAGGTCAGACAGGCAATGCTGACACAGGGAATGAATTCTGTAAACAATATGTTCGGAACGCCGCAGATCGGCATCAAAAGAGTTGATTTCGATACGGAGAACAATACATTTGATCCTGCCGATCTGGATAATCCGGCGTACGCTTCGGATACAGAAACTGAAGATGATTATCCACCGATGCAGGAGCCGGACGTTGTTCCTGAGCCGGATCCAGAATCAGAACCCGAACCAGACCGATCAATGGATTTCCAGTGTTCCAGATGCGGTGAGGTCATAAATGAAAGAGTTTACGAATATTCAATCAATAAATTCGGAGAGCCACTTTGCATTAAATGTCAGAGAGGAGGCGGACGCAGATGAAAATATTACATACAGCTGATTGGCATATTGGCCAGTTCAAAGGTCCTGTGGTGGACGGAGTGAATCTCCGTTCACAGGATACAGTAAAATGTTTGGAATATATGGTACAGGTGGCTATAGAAGAGAAACCGGATATCGTTTGTGTATCAGGAGATATCTTTCATCAGGAACAGGTTGGCCCCGTGAGGTATTCAGACGAAATGATTACGGCAACGAACATCATTACATCATTAGCACATTTTTCGAAGTATGTGATCGTGATGCGAGGCACTCCAAATCACGATGGAGCTGCTCAGTTTAGAGTTCTTGAACGGATGCTGCTTAATATTAGAAATGTAGATGTTGTTACAGAACCAGGAGTAATAAAGACTCCATGGGCAGACATTGCCTGCCTGCCGGGATTTGACAAACAGGAGTTCAGAGCAAAATTCCCTGGTTTATCTGCAGACGAAGAAAATCTTGCATGGACGAAATATATTTCAGATATGGTTTTTGCATTGAGAGCAGAGTGTGAAAAGACACCGATTCTCATGGCACATTATACGGTTCCTGGTTGCAACATGGAATCAGGGCAGACTTCTTTCTTCACAAACTTTGAGCCGGTCATTCCAAGAGAAGCTTTAATGGCCGCAAGATATGAGGCGGTACTTCTTGGTCATATCCATCGCCCGCAAATCATTGAAGGATTTGACAATGTATTCTATTCCGGAGCAATCAATGCAATGAATTTTAATGATGAAGGACAGGAGCGTGGATTCTGGATTCATGAATTTAATGAGAAAGGCACTCTGGTAAAAGGACATAGATACACTACTCCATACAGACAGTTCCACACTATCATCTGGGATCCTGATGAAGTTGGCGATTATATCCGTGAAGGGGCTATGTATCTCCACAGAACAGGCATTTCAGAAGAGGTGACGGATAAGATAGTCCGGGTGCGGTATTCCTGCACATCTGAGCAGAAAAAGGCGCTCAACATTCCACTACTGCAAAAGAACCTGTATGAGCTTGGTGCATTCTATGTCGCAGATATTGAAGCAGAAAGCACTATTGACATCACGAACCGCGGGCTTCTCTCGGAGGAAAGCGACCCAAGGTTGAATCTGAAAAAATGGTTGGAGGAAAAGACATTTAAGAATCCAGACAAAATCGTGGAGCTTGCCGAGCCAATCATAGCAGAAGCCATGAAACAGAGTACTACCGCAGAGATTCACGGTGTGTTTAAGCCGGTATCTATTTCGGTAAGGAATTACAGAAACTACAAGGAAGAAAGCTTTGATTTTTCAGACATTTCATTTTGCACGATCAACGGAGTAAACGGTGCAGGAAAGAGCAGCCTTTTCATGGATGCTATTGTGGATTGCCTGTTTGAAGAAACCCGTGAGGGAGACTGTAAGGCGTGGATCCGAGGTACAGAGGATGCAAGAAGCGGTTCCATAGAATTTATTTTCGACATCGGAGAGAAACGGTTCCGGGTAGTCCGCACCAGAACAAAATCCGGAAAACCAACTCTGAACTTGTCACAGTATCAGGAAGAAAGTGCTGACTGGATGAATCTGTCCAAGGAAAGAATCGTTGACACACAGGCTGAAATCGAGAAGCTTCTTGGCATGGACAGCATGACATTTCGCAGCTGCGCATTGATCATGCAGGACCAGTATGGATTATTCTTGCAGGCGAAGAAAGATGAACGTATCGCTATCCTTGGAAATCTGCTCGGGCTTGGAATCTATGGAGTAATGGAACTGGATGCCAGAAAGAAGCTTGCGGATGCAAGAAAGGAGCTTGTTTCTAAAAAAGAAGCCGTCCGGATCAAGACTGACTTCATTAAGGCGCAGGGAAAACCAGAGGAAGAACTGGAAACGGTAGAAAAAGACATTCTTAAAAAGCAGGAAGAACTTGAAAATCTGGATGCATCCAGAAGAAATCTGATCGAGTGTCAGGAAAAAATATCTGAGGCCGAGAAGGAAAGTGAAAAAACCAGAAATGATTTGAAAGAATGCTCAGAAGAATACAGTGCAATGGCAAACGATCTGGACCATTCAAAGCAGACACTGACAGCGTGCAATAATCTATTGGAACTGGCCGATACGATACGGGAAAAAGCAAAACAGCATTCTGAATTATCTTTACAGCTTTCCGAAGCAGAGAAAGACGTTATTAAATATAAAAATGCAAAAAGAACACTGGATAGCTATAACGAAGATATTGACCGCTACCAGAGGATTATTACAAAGAGCAAGCTCAGAAATGAGCAGATAGATTCTCGGATTTCTCTGCTGAGTTCCAGCGTTCCGACTGATCTGGAATACAGACTTGAAGAATTGAATCGCAAAAAAGAGGAACTTGATAGCCAGCAGGAAAAGAGATACCGTGCATCTATTGCAGATCACGAACTGCAGCAAATCAGATCATCATATTCGAAGCAGATATCAGATGCAAAAAATAAACGTGATTATCACCAGACAAGGCTCAGGGAAATAAAACAGCAGGAAGAATTTATGAAAAATTCCGGATGTCCGGATATTGAAAATGCAAGTTGCCGATTTCTTGCAAAAGCAGTTGATGATGTCAAAAACCTTCCTGTTGAACGGGGCTGCTTACAGAAGTTTGAAAAAGAAATCGAAACGCTGACATCTGAAATGAACAAGAAGGTAGCGGAGAAACAAAAAGAAATTTGGGAGATCGGATACAATCCAGATCAGCTGAAGTTGTTGCTCATACAGGTAAATGGACTTGCAAAATATGAACGCATAAAGAAAGATGCGGAGCAAAACAAACTCGAAATTGCCCGTTTAGAAGCCGAAAAGGAATCGAACGATAAAAATATAGGGCAGTGTGAGAAAAATCTGCTACAGGTCAAATTAAAGGCCTCTGAGATAACGGAAACAGTTAATAAACTATCGGAATCAGTTGACAGACAAGAACAGATCAAACAGCAGATGGCTCATCTGCAGACTTATGTAGAACAGGAAAAAGAACTTCCTGTTTACGAAGAAAGAAAACAGCATGTTCTTGAAAGGATTGAGAGCATGGAAAAAGAGATGGAAAAACTTACTGACAGAAAATTCATTCTCTCTTCTCAGCTGACTGGTATGGATACCATGATAGAAAAAATGAGGGAAACATTTTCGGTAGATATGGTAGAAGAAACAGACAGGCTGATTCGCAGTAACAAGGAAACTCTTGGAGAACTGCAGATCCAGAAGGGAGTACTCCTTGAACGTCTGGAAAATATCGATACCATGCGAGGCGAAATCTCCATGCTGAATAATGGAATTGCTGTAGCTGCCGGCAGAGCGGACTGTTACGAAGCATTAAAGCAGGCTTTTTCACAGGACGGAGTTCCACATCAGATCATCAGGAACATCATTCCTCATATCACAGATACTACGAACAATATTCTTGGCCAGATGACCGGAGGAACGATGGGAGTGGAATTTGTGATGGAGCGCACCGTCAAAGGAAAGGACGGAGACAAGGCAACGCTGGATGTTCTGATCAACGAATATGGCAAGACAACTCTTCCATATGCTTCCAAGAGCGGAGGCGAGAAGGTAAAAGCTTCTCTTGCCGTTATCCTTGCACTGTCCGAAATCAAGGCAACAGCGGCAGGAATACAGCTTGGAATGCTCTTTATTGATGAACCACCATTCCTTGATGATGAGGGCGCACAGGCTTATGTAGATGCCCTTGAGACGATCCGTGATCGGTATTCCGATGTGAAGATTATGGCAATCACTCATGACGATGCCATGAAAGCGAGATTTGGCCAAGCCGTGACAGTAATTAAAACAGATGATGGTTCAAAAGTAATCTACTAAGCGGAGGAACTTATGGCGAAAAGATATTATTGGTTAAAGCTTCCTGACGGATTTTTCCGTCAGAAGGCCATCAAAAAACTTCGGAAGATTGCCGGAGGAGACACCTACACAATTATTTACCTGAAAATGCTTCTTGTTGCAATGAAGCAGGATGGAAGACTTTACTTCGAGGGAGTAGAAGCAACATTCTATGACGAGCTTGCTCTGGATCTGGATGAAGAAGTTGAAAATGTCAGAGTGACGGTTATGTTTTTGCTCCAGCAGGACCTCATGCAGTTGATTGACGAAACCGAATATTCCCTGTCAGAATGCGCTAAAATGACAGGTTCTGAGAGCGCTAGTGCTGAGAGAATGCGACGATTAAGAGATAAAAAAGCGTCACAATGTGACATTGAAGTGACGGAGCCGTTACGCATAGGTGACGTAGAGAAAGAGATAGAGAAAGAGATAGAGTTAGATAAAGAGAAAGATAATAAAAATATTAGCTTGGAGCTTAAAGACTCCAAGCAGAACACGTTCATCTCTCTTCCTCTGGTTACTGGATCCGGAAACTATGATGTGACATTTGATTATCTCAATTCACTGAGAGAACTGTTTCCGGCACTGGATGTTGAACAGGAGTTTAGATCAATGGCGGCATGGCTTGACAGCCACCCTCGTAATCGCAAAACACCGAGAGGGATCAAGAGATTTATCACTGGTTGGTTAGAACGTTCACAGAATTCAATGCCGGCATCCAGAACACCGCAAGCACCTGCAGCTACAAAGAACATGTCAACGAATCAGTATATGGAGGCAACGGCCGGCTGGTGCGAAGGGATGGGTGATTGAAGTGACACCTCAAGAATTTGATTTTATCAGAGCTTCAATCAAAAGTGCCTATCCAACATTTAATGTCATGCCAGACCAATACAGCATCAGGATGTGGTACCGCATGTTGGGGGACCTGGACTACAAGCTTTGCGAAACAGCATTGATGGAACTGTTTGCCACTCATACATACCCGCCGCAGATATCTGAGATACGGGAGAAATGTGCAGAATATACAGTTCCGCACCTCAAAGACCAGGGAGAAGCTTGGGGAGAAGTGCAGAAGGCTATAAGTCAGTATGGATATTACAGGCAGGAAGAAGCACTGGAAAGTCTGACACCGATAGTCAGAGAGGCTGTAAGACGGCTGGGCTTCCGGGAGATATGCCTTGATGAGAACCAGGATGCTGTGCGAGCACACTTTTTCAAGATATATTCAACACTGATCGAGCGCAAGACGAACGATGCAAAGCTTCCTCCGAGTATTCTCGAAGCGAAAAATAAATATATTGCGCAGCTTACCACACATGAAAATGTGGCAATAGAACAACAGCACCGGGAACAGATGGCAGAAGAACCAGAACGTGCGACACCAGAGTATATAGATATGTTGATGCGGGAACACGGATTCAAGAGGTGACAGCATGGAGCAGATAGAGAAAATACAGGGAACGGAGAAAGAGTTCATAAAAGTTTTTCAAGAGCTGTGCTACAGCCGGAGTTCATGGCAGGTGTGGGCCGATCTGATGGCGGCAATGGCTTGCACACTGGCGAATTCGGTTGATAAGACGGAACCGAGATACACTGCAAGAGAGAAAGAATATGCAGAGTGCATCAAACGCCTTGGCGGGGTAGAGAAGCCGGCCAAATGCTTTGCGATTGTGGTTGAGGCACTGGAACGCAATCCAGATCAGGACTTTCTTGGAAAACTGTACATGAGCCTTGAGCTAGGGAACCACTGGAAAGGGCAGTTTTTTACACCATACAATGTCTGTGAATGTATGGCGAGCATAACAATCAATGACAATGTACAGACATTGGAAAAACAGGAATGGATATCTGTCAATGATCCGGCGTGTGGAGCAGGAGCAACTCTTGTAGCAGCGGCAAATATATTCCGCAGAAAAAAGATAAATTACCAGACACGGGTTTTGTTCACCGCCAATGACATAGACAGGGTAGTTGCTCAGATGTGTTATATACAGCTTTCACTTCTTGGGTGCGCAGGCTGGGTGGCTGTTGCAAATACGATATCCAATCCGGTGTGCGGAGATCCGCTGATGCCGGTTGAAAAGCCGGGACAGGAATTCTGGTACACACCGTTTTATTTCAGGGGAGAATGGAACTGTAGACGGCAGATTCAGATATTTAAAGAAATGTGCGGTTCATGGATAACTCCGATTGAAGAACGCAACCCTGGGAAGATTACTTTTTATTTTGATTTCGAGAAAGGAGATTACAAATGTCAGAACAGTTAAAACAGGAACTTGAAGCTGATACTGACCGTTTAGAGACGGGAACGGTTGCAGGCAGTGAAACAATAGGGGAACAGGAAGAAAAACCGACAGAGGGCAAATTAGAGGCCCAGGAAGACGATGAATCAAAGGAAGAGGATACAGTTCCAATGGGAAAAGCCTCTCTTGCTGATATTGTTTCCGGGATTCCGGCTCCGACAAAAGAAGAAGTTGAAGCGGCAGAAGCTGAAAATGTAAAGCCGGTAAAGCAGAAAGCCAGAGAAAAACTGGAAGCTGAAAAGAAAAAAGCAACCCAGAAGAACTTTGCGGATCCGGTCATTACTTACCTGATGAAAAGATGCGAAGAGGATCAGGGGCTTGCTGAAGATGTGATGCAGGAGGGAAAGACCTGGAACAAGTGCTTTAGTTATATCGTTGAGCAGGCCAGGAAGCAGTCGAATGGCAGATCCGCTGCAGTTGAAGACCAGGTTGTATATGAATGGGCAGAGGATTATTACCACAAATATGAAAAACCAGAAACCGTCAAAAAGGAAAAAAGCAAAAAGCCTGCGACAACAAAAAAGACCGAAGCACCAACTAAAAAAGTTACAGAAACCAAGAAAGATGTCCAGAAAACAAAGGATGATTCCAAGGTTTCTGAAAAGCCAGTGAAAAAAGATGCTGCTTCCAAGCAGCGGAAAACTGAAAAAACCAGTACCAAAAGCAGCGAACTGTCTGGCCAGATGTCATTGTTTGATCTTCTGTAGGAGGCTGTCGCATGGAAAAGAGAAAATTAGCAAAGATTCCGAGGGAGGAAGCCTCTGATGAAATGGTCAGATTTGCGGAAAGAGCTGCAGGCACACATATCGTAACGACCAAAGATATAGAAAAAGATCTGTTGATGGTAACATTCTATCCAATCAGAAAATTGAAGAAAGGAAAAAAAGACGCTCAGTTAAGAACGTTTTTTTCCAAGAATGATTACATATCACAAGATCTGACCGTTGAAAAAGTGAAATGGCTGACTGCAGCTTATGACAGAATGTATGATATCAGTCTTTATGAGCATCATTGGGATTACAAAGAAAGTACAGGCAGATGGACACCGAACATGTTCTTCTGGACGGATGCAGACATTGATCGTATGCGCAGCTTTTTCAAGGAATGGAGCACAGAAAAAGATGTTAAAGACTGGACAGCGGTGGAGCGTTTTCAGGACATGGTCAGACAAAAACGTCTTGATGAAAAACATGCCAAGGAGACAAATCCTATTGATGCAGTCATGGAAACGGTTAAGGAAATTCCGGAAGACTTCAAGAAATGGGTATCAGAAAAGGCGATGTCATTCAGCAGATATCTGATTTACTCAACAAGATCAAAGAATGAGGCTCTGGTACATTGCACTCATTGCAATGGCGTGACACTGGTGGACAGAACGGGAATTCGATTAAGAAATAACGAGAAGGGGATATGTCCGCTTTGTGGAAGCCCGGTCACCATTAAAGCCAGAGGCAGGATGCCGGTGCATATATGGGACGAGAGGATTGTTTCATTTATTGAACCAAGAGAAGAGGGATTTCTGTGGCGGTATTTTACAGCACACAGAGAAGTAAAACCGGATGGAAAGATAAATGATGGATTATTTGAGATTGTAAGAACGTTTTACAAATTTGCGCCAAACGGAACTCCATGCACTAGCAGCTACGAATATAGAGAGTATAAACAGACTGGTATTGTACGGTGGTGCACAGATGAAGGGTACAGAGCAAGTTCATACTGCACCTTATATCCGGGAAACCTGCCGGAAGCATGGAAAGACACTCCGATGAAATATTCGGCATTGGAAATTTTGTCAGAGAATAGACCGAGTGAACAGATATATTATGCAAAGGCGATTAACAGATACAGGGAGTTTCCACAGCTTGAATGGTTTATAAAAATGGGCCTGTATAAACTGGCCGCGCATCTAATCAATGAGTATCACGATGGTGCCTTTGGATATGAAAGCCGGAATGGGGTCAGGGGACTTAGAAAAAATGGAAAAACAATATTTGAAATCCTTGGACTTACAAAGGAGAACACACGAGTACTGCAGTCCATTGATGGAAATATTGACGAGCTGAGATTATTGCAGGAAGCACAAAGTTCTGGATACAACCTGAAAGCGGAAGAATTGGAACGGTTCTATAAACTCTTTGGATGCAATACAACGCTGATACGAAAAGAAAACAGACATTCAACGATTCATAAGATCTGCAGATATATCGAGCGTGAAGGTTCCGATTATCGAGTAGGAGAGCGTGGAGGGTGTTGGAGATATTCTTATATGCAGCATAAAGAAAGACCGGATATCCGGGAAGAACGCCTGCAAAACTGTGCTAAAGACTGGCTTGATTATCTGGATTGGTGTAAAGAACTGAAATATGATCTCACCAATATGTTCTTCTATTTTCCGAAGAATTTCAAAAAAGTTCATGACAGGACAGCAGCGGAATATCAGGCAGTACAGGATAAAAAGGCCGCAGAAAAGAAACGGCAGGAAGAAGAACGGATAAAACGGGAAGCTGAGGTTATGAAAAAACTTCTGGAGGAAATGCTCAAAGAGAATGCCGGCATAGATAATGCTTTCCTGATAAAGGGAAAAGGATTGATATTGAGAGTGCCAAGAGATGCACAGGAAATCAAGAACGAAGGAGCTGCCCTCCATCATTGCGTTGGAACTTACGTTGACCGAGTGGCCAAAGGGCAGACGCACATCTTTTTTGTGCGAAGAGTGGAAGAACCCGATACACCATATTTCACAATGGAATATAATCGCGGTCGCGTGATCCAGTGCAGGGGCAGCCACAACTGTGGGATGCCGGCATCGGTAAAAGCTTTTGTAGCTGCATTTGAGAAGCTGATGAAAGAACGAGAAGAAAAGATGGAAAGGAAGTGCGGATAATGGCGAAGCAGAGCATCAGAAGTATTCGAAAAGGAAGCGTCCAGTGGAACGAGGAAGACCGTTTGCAAATGGTCTCAATGCTAGCTAAAGCAGGATATGCAGTTCAGATTGTCAGGAAAGAAATTCCCGGAGGCGAAAACAGAAAGTCGGCTCAGTACGAATATGTGATCGAATACGGAGAGAAGGTGGAATGATGAAATTCATAGCCAGGAAACCTGTTGTAAAGACGAGGGTTTACAAGAGATACGGTCTTGTATGCGTAGAATATAAGCCCTGCTACTGTCCGAGGTGCCAGAATATATTAAATGCCGGACCGAACTATCAACCGAAATACTGTAGCGAGTGTGGCCAGAAAATTGATTTTTCAGAAGTAAAGTGGGAAGAAGAAAGAATTCTTGAACATGCAGAAAGGAGGCTGGCCAATGAATAAGAGCGGTATCGAATGGTGCGATCATACATGGAATCCAATTACCGGCTGTCGGCATGGCTGTTCTTACTGCTACGCTGACAAGATGTCACTCCGTTTTTGTGGAAATATGAAAAGAAATATGGTCCAGACAGACCAATATCGAATGGAGGGAGATCTGTTTGTCCTGGATAAACCGTTCATGAATGAGGATGGAAAGCCTGTCATATATCCATTTGGGTTTGAACCGACATTACACATATACAGATATGACACACTGGACAAGCTGAAACAGGGGCAAAATATATTTGTTGGAGCAATGGCAGACATATTTGGAGAGTGGATTCCTGACAGTTGGATAGAGGATGTCCTTTACGCTTGTGCAAAACATCCTCAGCACAATTACCTGTTTCTCACAAAGAATCCGAAAAGGTACACCCAGTACGGTGTGCCTTCTGGGAAAGGGAATATGTGGTACGGAACAACTGTGACGAATAGTGAGGACATGGAACGGATATACCAGCTTCCAAACCTGTTAAACACTTTCGCCAGTATAGAGCCATTGCTCGAAGATATAGATGAAAACATTTCCGCACTGAAATATTTGAACTGGATAATCATCGGTGCCGAGACAGGACACAGGAAAGAGAAAGTGATTCCTGAATTCGAATGGATCAAGAGAATCGTTGTAGAAGCTGATTACAACGGGATACCGGTATTTATGAAAGACAGTCTGATTCCGATTGTTGGTGAGAAGAATATGCGCAGGGATTATCCGAAGGAGCTGCAGATTCGTAAAAGGAGCGAGAAAGTCAATAAAAAACTCAGTGGCAACTGTATGTTGTGCGGAAAGACAGAAGATAAAAACAAGATGGTTACCTTGACAGCAAGAGCGGTCAGGGGCGGCAAGGCGACATCGTTTGGCCATATGTGTCATTCCTGCTTTGCGAAATGGCTGACTAGTCACAATATACCGGTGCCGGACCTGGAAAATAAAAAGGAGATTGAAGATGGCAAAGAGAAGCTGTGGAAGAACAACTGATGAAAACCTTATTCATAAAAAAGCTGTGGAAATGAGAAAGAAGACAGACGAACAGCTTGTGCATTATGTGGAAGATCGTGTGGAAAAAGCACGAAGCGAGGGCTTTAATTGTGGAAAAGCCAGTATCTCAAAAACCGGAGAGGGAGCAAAGGAGTTTATCGCATTCCTTCAGCTGAATAAGATTCCGGGAATTGGAGCAGTAACAATAAACAAACTCATAAAGGTAGCGGAAGAAAATGGATACTTATAAGCGTTCAATAAGAGGTCTGCAGAGCAGATCTAACGGGGAACATTTTGAGGGAATGATACTTGCGGCATCCAGATTCTATGAAGAAAGAGGAATTGCAGCAGTTGATAAAACTCCGGAAGCATTTAAGGTACTGAAGGCAATGGACAGGAACAGAGGGCAGTTCATCTGCTGTTTCACTAAACAGGCTCAGCCTGATTTCAAAGGAATTCTCATGGATTCAACCATGATCTTGTTTGATGCAAAGCATACGGACAAAGATAAGATTAGCAGGGACGTAGTAACCACTGAACAGCAGGCGTGCTTTGAAAGGTATATGAAGCTTGGGGCAATGTGTTTTTTGGTTGTATCTCTGGAATTTAAAGAATTCTACCGGGTTCCGTGGGTGGTATTTCGGGATATGAAGAAGATTTACGGACACAAGTACATGAACCGGGAAGAACTGGAACCTTACAGGATCAAATATTCAAACGGAGTGGTGAAGTACCTCGATGGTATTGTTCTCCGGGAAAGGAATGAAGATGAAAGTACAGAAGTATGAGATCGCCAGAGTTATTGATAAATTAAAAAGTATTGTGCAGAAGAACGACCAGTTTCCAGCTCTGGGAGGGATTCTGGTAAAGGACGGGTATTTAATCGCCTCCAACTCCGAGATTACAATGAAGGTCAAATTAGAGGCCTCAGAAGGCAGTTATTTTATTATTCCAATGAAAGCCTTTGACTTGATCAAAAATCTACCGGATGGAGAAATCGACATCAGCGCAACCGACAAGAATGTAGTTATGATCAAGATAGGAGCAATTAAAAATAAATACCAGAGTTATCCTCCGGAAGAATTCAATTTTGATATTACAGAGGATCCGGAAGCGGATGGAGTGGAATTGAATGGTAAAAAGATCATGGAGGCTATAGGTCATGTTATTTATGCAGCAGCTGACGGCGGTGCGAATACACAGATGACCGGAATTTATTTTGAGGGTACAGACAGCGGAGTTTCCCTTGCCGCACTGGATGGGCACGTGGTTGCAGTAGATTCTGTTAAAGCAGAAGGCGCAAAGGATATGAAGCTGATCGTGC
>ERZ791915.1979-NODE-1979-length-13985-cov-4.549821_pt1 | contig 13985 bp, 9 predicted proteins | sample MGYA00510139_ERZ791915 | MGnify/ENA primary metagenome ERZ791915 (study PRJEB30046, sample SAMN00792117) | human gut metagenome | study: EMG produced TPA metagenomics assembly of the A metagenome-wide association study of gut microbiota in type 2... | reverse complement strand
ATTTTTCAGATTATCAAAGGAAAGTTGTTAAGAAAACCTTGGTTTTCTTAAACTAATTCCACAGGTCGAGCTTTGCCCGACCGTAGGGCTGGTCATAAATTACTTTGTAATTTATTGCTCGCCTATGCAACCTAGACAGGGACAAAAATATGGTACTGGTTTTTAGTGCCATATTTTTCACGGCTGGTCCCTACCTTAGACTAACTGCAAGAAATGCAAGCATTTCTTGCAAGGCTGTCGATAAAATCGACAGCCTAACTTGATATAATCTATGTAAATGTTTTTTGGGAGGTATAAGTGTATGGATGATATTAAATTAAGAGCAAGAGCAAAAATAAATATTACTCTTGATGCCATTAGAAAAATGGAAAATGGATACCACGAGTTGGAAATGATAATGCAAACTGTAAATCTTTGTGACAATTTGCATATTAAAAGGACAAATACTGGCAAAGTAGAGTTAAAAAGCAATTTAGTATGGTTGCCTTGTGACAGCAGAAATTTAGTTTATAGAGCTGCTGAATATATGAGAGAAACATATAATATTAAAGAGGGTATAGAAATAGAGCTTGTAAAGAACATACCTGTGGCAGCAGGGCTTGCCGGTGGCAGTAGTGACTGTGCAGCAACTCTTGTAGGTATTAACAATCTTTTCAGACTTAATATTTCACAAGAAGAACTTATGAAAATAGGCAAGAGTTTTGGTGCAGATGTGCCATATTGTATTTTAAGAGGTACAGCTCTTGCAGAGGGTATAGGAGAAAAATTGACAGTTCTCCCTAATTTCCCTAACTGTTATGTACTTTTGGCTAAGCCTCCAATAAGTGTTTCTACAGCTTCAGTTTTTGGAGCGTTAGACCTTAAAAAGGTAAATAAGCACCCAGACACAAAGGCTATTATAGACTATATTGAAAAAGGGGATTTACAGGCTGTTTCTGACAATATGGTAAATGTACTTGAAACAGTAACTTGCGAAAAATATCCAGTAATTGAGCAGATTAAAAAAGCTATGATTGATAATGGTGCTATTGGTTCTATGATGAGTGGTAGTGGACCAACTGTTTTTGGCTTTTTCTCTGAATATAAGGAGGGACTTCACGCTCTCAAGTTTATTAAAAATAAATTTAGAACAAAGGAAGTGTATTTAACTACAGTTTTTAATATAAGACAGGGGGAATAGAATGAATGAAATGCTTATTTTAACAGCAGTAGTAATTGTTATTTGTATTATTCTTAATAAAATATCCAACAGACTGGGTATTCCAATGCTTTTAGGCTTTATAGTATTGGGTATGGTTTTTGGTTCTGACGGTATATTGAAGATACAGTTTGACAATTTTGCTTTTGCTGACCATATTTGCTCCACAGCACTTATATTTATAATGTTTTATGGTGGTTTTGGTACTAACTGGAATGAGGCAAAGCCTATAGCTGTTAAGGCCGTTGGTTTGTCTACATTAGGCGTTGTACTTACGGCAGGTTTTGTAGGTCTGTTTTGCCACTATGTGCTTAAAATCAGTTTTTTGGAAAGTATGTTAATAGGCTCACTTCTTGCCTCAACAGATGCTGCCTCTGTGTTCTCTATACTTCGTTCAAAACGATTGAATTTGAAGTATAATACAGCATCTATTTTGGAAATAGAAAGTGGTAGTAACGACCCGGCGGCTTATATGCTTACAGTTATTGTTATGACACTTATAAAGGGTCAGGCAAGTGGTGGACAAATAGCCTATATGCTTTTTAGCCAAATTGTGTATGGCATAGGTATTGGTGTAGTTATAGCTCTTGTTGCTTCTCAAATACTGAAAAGATTTAAGTTTACTACATCAGGCTTTGACACAATTTTTGTAGTTGCTGTAGCTGTGTTCTCCTATGCTTTGCCAACATATGTAGGAGGAAATGGCTATTTAAGTGCTTATATTGTGGGTATTATATTGGGTAACTCTAAAATAAGAAACAAGAAAACTCTTGTGCCATTCTTTGACGGAATAAACGGATTAATGCAAATGCTTATTTTCTTCTTGTTAGGTCTTCTTAGTTATCCGTCAAAAATGTTAGATGTATGTGGCATAGCTATTTTAATAGCAATTTTCCTTACATTTGTAGCTAGACCTTTGGCTGTATTTGCTATTATGACACCTTTCAAAAGTAAAATATCACAGCAGTTATTGGTTGCTTGGTCAGGTTTAAGAGGTGCTGCATCTATAGTTTTCTCTGTTATGGCTATAATGAATGTTAAGGCAGAAAATGACATATTCCATATAGTGTTTTTTATAGTTCTATTTTCAATACTTTTACAAGGCTCACTTTTACCCGTTGTGGCAAAAAAGCTAAATATGATTGATGATTCCGGAGATGTTATGAAAACATTTACAGACTATTCAGATGAAGTGCCTATACAGTTTATAAAGTTTACATTAGACGGAAAGCATGGCTGGGTAGGTAAGAATTTAACAGATATTATACTCCCTCCAGATACAATAGTGGTGCTTATTATAAGAGGGGAAAATCAAATAGTTCCAGACGGAAAAACAATGTTAGAAAAGGGAGATACCCTTGTTCTCTGTGCTAAATCTTCCGGAAATATTGAAGGTGTTCATCTTTCAGAAAAAAGAGTTTCCGGCAGTGATAAATATGTTGGAAAAACACTTTCAGAAATACATAAAGATGATTTGATTATTATGATAAGACGAGGAGATAGGGTGGTTATACCGCAGGGGAAAACAATAGTTAGAGAAAATGATGTTCTTGTAATAAATCATAAGGAATAATAAAAAGGAGAGTAGATGGTTACTCTCCTTTTATTATACTTATAACATAAAGGACTGAACCTTAAATAGGTTCAGTCCTTTTTAATATGCTTTACGCTATATTAGAAATCAATAACATTGTTAAAGTCAAATGTAGCTACATCTTTGTTTACATTTGTTAATGTTGCTACAGACTTAATGTTGGCATTTGTAGCGTCCACTGTATTAAAAGTGGTAACTATTGCCTGTGGTTTTTCATAAATTTTCTTCATATTAATAGTCCTCCTTTAATCAGTAGATTATTCAGCTGTTACAGTCTGGTTAGAAACTTCATTCATGATGTTTACGCCATCATACTGAACGAAGCCCTTTACGATACAACCTTCAGCAGGCATATTCTTGAAGTAGTTTACTGTGTAAAGGTTGTCGCCTTCTTCACCAGTAACACGATAAACTGTGTCATTCTTAGTGTTACCTACGAATGTACCATCAGCATTAAATACTGCAAAACCAATGTAGTCAGCCTTAGCTAATAAAGAATTATTAACTACACCCTTGAATAAGTAGTCACCGTCTTCGTCCTTTGTTACAGGAGTCTGGAGAGTGTTGATTGCTACAGTATCAAGGTCTCTGTTAGTAGTGTAGTAGTTTTCGTTCTGCTTTGCTCTTACTAACCAATTAGTATCTGCAAGAGTAGTACCATCGTTGTTTGCAAGAGAAGTGTCATAACCATGGTAAACACCGTCAGTAACAAGTGTACCACTGTTATCAGTATAACCGTTTACAATAACCTGAGTAGATGCAAGAGAACAACCACTTGTACCCCAACCTCTACCTAAGTAAGTCTTAGCAGTAAAGCCAGTATCTGTTGTGTCATTAATTGTTAAGTTGTTTGCAACCATCTTTGTAGTTACTGTTGAACTAGAGTTAGGAACAAGGAATCTAGCATCGCTGCTTAAACTTAATTCCCAAATACAGTTGTTAAGAGTAACATCACCAGTACCACAAACTACATCCTGGAAACCAGCGATAGTACAGTTATCAAATGTCCAAGTGTTGTTAGCATTTACTTTACCAGTAAAGATTGTATCTCTAGTTGCCCAAATTGTACAGTTAGTTAATTTAACTGTAGCAGCAAGGTTGTCGCCGTAAGCAGAAAGAGCTGTTGCATTCTGAGCTACACCTAAATCAGCTTCAGCTGTGTTCTTAATCTGAATGTTTTCAAATTCAACATTTACAGAACCGTTAATTGCAACTGTATCGCCGTGGAACTTAGTCTTTTCAGTAGCACCGTTAGGAGCTGTACTGTCGTTACCACTCTGGCTATCGTTGTATGTAATAATTGTATCGGCAGCAGAGTTACCAACAATCTTAATATCCTTAGTAATTGTTACCATTTCTTTGTATGTACCAGCAGCAACATAAATTGTCTGACCAGCAGTAGCATTATCTACAGCATCCTGAACAGAGTCATAAGTAGTAGTTACTGTTGAGTTTGGAGCATAACCAACATAAAGGTTATCGTTTGATGCACCTGCAGGAAGTGATGGATAGTTCTTAGCTGTTGCATCGTTAATTGTAAGAGCAATGTTGCCTTCAACAGGAGCGAAAGTTTCTGTTGTAGAAGTGTAACCTGCAATAGCTACATTATATGTATTAAAGCCTAAGTTAGGGAATGTAGCAACACCGTTTTCATCAGTAGTTACAGTGTAGAATACAGGCTTTGCACCAACATAGTAAGTTAAAGTAACTTTCTTGCTAGCAACAGCAGTACCATTAGCTGTCTTTACAGTAACAGTAGCATCTCCAGAAACCTGTGGAAGGTTAAGAGTAGATGTTACAGTACCGTCATCGCCAATAGATAAAGTTGATTCATAACGAACACCATTAGCTTCATAAGATACCTTGTAGCTTGTAGAAGTCTTACCATTAAATTCAACATTACCATTTTCATCAGCAGTTACAGTCTGGTCACCAATAGTAACAGTAGCGTTTGCTGGAATAGTAGTAGCAGCGTTACCAAGTGTAAGTTTAGTTGTTACTGTAACAGGAGTAGGTCCTTTCTGAATGTCAACGGCAAGCATAGAGTTGTTTGTACCACCGTTACCAATGTAAGCTACAGTACCAGCTTCAAGGTCAGCATACATTGTCTGACTCTGAGGAACTAAACCAGTAAGGTTTGTATATGTACCAGCAGTTTCGTCATATGAGAAGATAGAGTTCTTAGAACCACCTGATGTATCAGCAGAAACTCTTGTGCTCTTCTTTGCAACTACCTTGAAAGCAAGTCTGAAAGAAGTACCATCAATAACTGTATTTACACCGTTAGTCTTGAAACCCTTTTCGTAAGTTCTACCATTTACTGTAAGAGGCTTACCAGTAGTACTTAACTTCTGTGCAGCGTAAACAGCAGCGTATTCGTTTTCGAAAACGAGAGCACCGTCAGCATAACCTTCAGCAGGAGCTGTATCAGCCTTTATCTGCCAGTTAGCAGCAACAGTAGTAGTTTCTGTAGAACCTTCAGTAGTAGTTGTTACTGTAGTAGTCTCTGTAGTAGCAGCAGTAGTAGTTTCAGTTGAAGCTTCAGTAGCTGTAGTAGCTTCAGTTGTAGTAGTTGTATCGTCACCACCAGTAGTGCCAACTAATGTCATACCTAAAAGGATTGACTTTGAGTTACCGAAGTAAACACAAACTGGAGTACCCTTAGTTACAGGAATAGAAACAGGAGCAACAGCAGCACCTTCTAAGTAACCATGTACATCATACTGGTCATATGCTGTTGGAAGTGCATAAGTGCCGTTATTGTTATTTGTTAAATTGTTATATACTCTGATAGAATTAGCTTTTGTAGCCTTAGAACCAGAGTTAATAACATATAAGTTTAAGTTACCAGTTGCAGTAGGGATAAATACGCAGTACTTTGCACCCTTAGCAGCACCAGTATTGTCTGTTGCAACAGCAGATACGCAAGAATAAGCGTCATTTGCAGTAGTGCCGGCAACGGTTACAAAGTTGTCACTAAAAGTAGTTGTTGCACTTGTTTTGATTGTCTGAGAATTACCAATGCTAGAAAGTGCAGCTTCAGCACCGAAAGCAGCTGGAATAGTTGCATCACCAGACTTCCAAGAAGCAACTGTAGTAGTTTCAGCAGCAAATGCCTGTGCAGCTGTAAAAGGTAACGTAGTTGATACAGTAGCAACTGTTACACTTGAAAAAGCCATTGCACTTGCAAGAACAGAGCTTACTGCTCTTTTAAAGGTTTTGTTCATTTTTGTTTCCTCCTTTTATTTCGTTTGAAAAATGTTTTGCCATTTTATATGGCTTATGACACCCACCCTTTTTAGTTATAAAAATTTACTCTTTAAAAAGGAGAGTGTGCTTGTGCAAATACACAAATTAAAATTAAAAATAATATATAATATGGGTATTTGTACCAACTTGAAATTATTATACAATATATTTTGTGAAATATCAATAGTCAAATAAGCAAAAATGAAATTTAATTTGTAAAAAATTTTTTACTTAATAAAATATAATACTATAATGTTTGAATAATTTAAACAATATTCTTAGATTATTGGTAAAAAAATAAAAAAGACTGTACACAAATCAATGTAATAAACATCAATTTGGTACAATCTCTTTAGAATGAACCGAAAGATAAATCGGACACACGAAGTGTGGCTTTCAACGGAGTTGAAAGTTTTGACCAGTGAATCGGAAAGATAAATCCGATGGCTTGCAAGCAAGCCACAAATTAACGCAGTTAATTTGTTCTGAACAATTGTATATTATTTATTGTAACCGGTTACGCCATTAGCAAGCATCCATTCCATTTTACAATCCATAAGGTACTGTAAAGTTTCATTTTTAGCCTTGTTATGGGACTGCATATAGAGTTCCTGTGCTTCCTTTAAGTCGTTGTAAGTCAAGTAAGGATAATCTACCATTGTGTTTGTGTTTGCAAGGTAATAAAGGGCATAGTTAAGGTTGTTGTTGGCAAGAACCCATTGGTCCTTAGTGTCTTCAACACCCTTTAACATTCTGTCAGCCATTTCTTTGTAGCGTTCTTCTTTTGTTATGTTGTAAAGTTTGTAAAGGTAGTTCATTTCAGCAAGCTGATGATTAAGGGAAACATGAGTTTTAGTATGTTCAAACTTGTAGCCATAATCTTCAACTAAAAGACCGCCATTTGTAGTTACATAGCTGTTCTTTTCTGCGTGTTCAAGGAAAAATTCAGCATACTTGCAAGCAGCCATTAAGAACTGAGTATTGTTGTATCTCTTGTAAGCATCTATAAGGTTGCAACCAAAGTCAGTATTAAATCTTGTGTCGTAGAAACCGGCAGCAATATTAAAGTCAGTAGCTAACCAACCAGACTTAGGACCTGTTGGCCAATAGCCGTCAGTATTTTGGTTTTCCATACAAGTATAAGTAAATACATAGCCTAACTCAAAAGGAGCAGGGAAAGAACCATATTTTGTAAATGATGCACCACTATAGTCAGATGGCTGTCTGTAAAGCATTGTAGGAGAATATGGTGTGTAATTACTAGGTGTAGGGAAATAATAACCGTCCCAAGAGAATCGTCTGTTAACACCTAAATCCTGCTTTAAAGTGTTGAAATGGTTAATGTTTGACCAATCTGCAAGCTTGTTTGCTGACTGAAGCATCCAAATTTCACCTATTGTTTCTGTGTTACGAGGGAATGACCATTTAAGAGTGTAAGTTCCGTCGCCTTTTTCAATTTCAATCTTCTGTTCTAACTCTGGACGCATTTCCAAAGTGTTGTTTTCAAAACTATTTGTGTAAACACCTGGTACGCTGAAAATGTACGAACCCTTGTCTGTGTCTATAAACATTGTTTGCTTAGCAGTATTTACAAGGTTTTCGGACATATACCATTCATTAGTTTCAGGAGATACATATCTAATCTGCATAGTATTACCCTCAATAGTAATACTATCCTCTAATCTGGCATTGTTGTTTGTGCTAAAGTTAAATCTCTTTATTGTAAATTTGTCCCCATTATCAAATGTAAAAGTTTTAGCTTTTTCTGTATAATCAGCGTCGCTGTGGAGAGTAGTTTCGCTAATAAGAGGACTTGTTTTAGCTGTCCACTTGTCCTTGTAAGTTTTTGCAACTACTTTGTAAGCTGCAAGGTCTTTACCAGTAAGAGGCTGACCCTGTGCATCTGTAGGATTTTCTGAAAACTCATCTAATGCTATTGTAGTAAGCTGACCAGAGCCTTCAATATTGCTTGAAGTAGTACCTTCTGATTTTTCCTTAGTAGTAGTTTCAGTTTCTTCGTCTGTAACTTCCTCAGTAGTTTCTTCTGTTGTAGTTTCAGTAGTTTCTTCAGTAGTTGTTGTAGTGATTTTTGTCACTTTTTTAGGGTCAGGATTTTTGACCGTTGCTGCATTTACGGCAATAGAGGCAAGAGTAGATATTGCCAATACTGCTAAACAAATTTTTACTTTTTTTAACATTATTTTTGCTCCTTGTGAAATTAATCATATTCCAAAAAATGAGCCTATATATAGTATAGTCGAAAATTTTGTCCAATATCTATACTTTGGCTTGGAAATTAAAGAATAATTGGAATTTATAGAATATTAATTGTCTAAATTATATGTACATTAGCACATTACATTATATCAAAAAAAGGAAAATATTATATTACAATATCATTAAAATTGATGTTTGGGAAAAATTGTAAAAAAATAAAACTCACAGAAAATTCGGGGGAATCTGTGAGTTTTGGGGGATAGGTATGTTTCACATACCTAATCGTAATCTGTAAAGCGGGAATCAGTACAGATTATTAAGTGCATATCTAGGAAAATAGCACTTTATATACCGTTTGAAAAATTATATAACATTAAATTGGGGGGATAACATTATAACATAGGGGATTTTCAAACGGATTCTAAAAATTCGAAAAACGAATTCTTAGGGGTGTTAATAGCACAAAAAAAGCGTCAAAAAAATAAAGCCAACATGACGCGAATATATATGTGAAGATAGTAATTATCATAAAAATTAAAATATAAAAATTAAAATATAAACATATAATCGCAACCGGGCTGTCATAGCTATTAGCCTTAGACCCCATAGCTTTGCGTCCTTACCTTTCGATAAGTTTGCCAACATCCTATTGCTTTTTCTGCATATTTAATTTAACATTATTTAAGAAAAAAGTCAATTAGGATAATTTGAAAATAATATACAAAAGTTATGAACAAAAAAAGAATTATTTATGTATTGACATAACATTTCATTAATAAAATATAATAAAATTAAGTTTTAAAATAAAGCCTAGAAATATTGCTATTTTCTAGGCTTTAAAGATAAATCCGATGGCTTGCTTGCAAACCACAAATTATTTTTTAAGTTCAAAGTTTATAAGTTTGTCTAAAAATTCCCCAAATGAAAAATCAAGGTTTTTAGTTGCCTTAGGAATAAGGCTGTGAGAAGTAAGACCAGGGAGAGTATTTACTTCTATTACATATATCTGTTCTTCCTGAACTATCATATCTACACAGGCATAACCCTTGCATTGAAGAACATTAAATGTTTTGACAGCAATAGACTTAATCATATCCTGCATAAAGTCTGGAAGACTTGTAATGTCAGAAGAATATTCGTCAATATGGTATTTGTCATCGTACACAAATACACTGCCGGCTTTCTTAACATCTAATACAGCCATAGCCTCTGGACCATTTTCTCCTTGAAGTACACAGCAGTTAATTTCCTTGCCGTCAATAAATTTCTCTATTAAAACATCATCGTCATAGGTTTCCATAATGTTTTTAATGCCGTAGTGAATGTCCTCCATATTTCTGGCAACAATAACACCAATACTTGAGCCACCTCTGTTAGGCTTTACAATGAGAGGAAATCCCATTAATTTGATGCTTTCTTCGTACTGAGAAAAGTCTACTCCTCTCATAACAAAAACATGGTCAGGAACTTGAATATGATTTGCTTTCATAACAGTTTTTGCCATGGCCTTGTTCATACAAATGGCACTTGAAAGGACTTTACTGCCTATGTAAGGAATGTTTAAACAATGGAGGAAGCCCTGTATAGAACCGTTTTCTCCGTTTCCGCCATGTAAGGCACTAAGTACAATTTGTGGTGGATTAGAAATAATGTTTTTCGCCCATTCAGTATTACCGTCTGCTGGTAAATGATAAACAGTAATATCGTACTTATTCTCATCTAAATTGGCTAAGAGGTTTTCGCAAGATTTCTTGGAAACTTCTCTTTCTATTGATGTACCACCAACTAATACACCTAACTTTATCTTATCCATTTTTCATATCCCCTTTTTGTAATATTAACCTATATTGATGTTTCTCAATTTCTCTGCACTATCTTCAGGTAAAACGCTATTTATGTAGCAACCTGTACTAAATTCAAAGCCTGCCATATATCCTATTCTAGGTATAATTTGGGCATAAAAGTGGAAATATTTATTGTGTTCTCCACTAGACGGTGCAGAGTAAAGACAGACATTGTAGCTTATGCCCTCTAGGAGGGTTACAAGCCTTTTAACAGCGTTTCTCAATATTATGCCAAAATTGGCAAGCTCACTTTCAGTAAATTCTGATAATGAGCTTATATGCTTTTTAGGTAATATATCCATTCCGTATGCAAATTTGCCGTCAGCTGGAATGTAGCATATAAAATCGTCATTTTCTTCAACAATTCTATTGCCAAAATCCAAATTGCAAAAATAACATTTTCTGTTTTGGCACTCGTAGTAGTTCTTTAAAACTCCCAACATATGCTCCATTTTTAATGGAACAACGCAAAGAGAAGTAATTTGCCAATGGGAATGAGATTGACTTGCACCAGCATCTTTCCCTTGATTTTTAAATATCTGAACATATTTACTTCTAGGGTCTTCCTCTAATTGACGGTATCTCATCTGCATTGTTTCCATAAGTTTAAACATATGATTGTCACTAAAATGGGACATAGGTTCATTGTGGTCTGCTGTGTCAATAAGAACATCGTGAACGCCAAAAAATTCGTTATCTGCATCTATAAAGGGATATTTGTTTGGTACAATTCTTATGGAATTATCCTCTGTGGCATATATTACGCCTGGTGTCATATATTCATTTCTAAGACAGAAAGGACAGTATTGCTCTGGAACAGTTTTAACGCTTTGCTTTTTAAAGCTATGAGGGCGTTTTGCTCTGTCTGTTGCGTAAAATACATATTCTCCTGTCAGAAAGCAGCGTTTCATCATAGGGTTCTTCACCTCTTAAATTATTTCATAGTCCATTGGTACATATTGCCGTAAACATTTCCATCTGATGGAGTTTTAAGCCCTGTCACATTGTTTGTTACAAGAGCTTCACTTCTAAAGCATATACCTAAAAGAGGGAGCTGTGATGAGCAATATTTATTTAATTCGTTTATAGCGGTTTTGTAACTGTCAATATCAGCAGAACTTGATGCAATACCAATTAGCCTGTCCATATTTGCATCAGCATAGCCAAAATAGTTTGCACCATTGTTTTCAGGTGTTGAACTGCTCATTAAAAGAGATGTTAAGTCCATATTTCCACTTAATTCAACACCACCAATAAATGCGTCATATTCGCCGTCGGCTATTCTTTGGGCATAGGTTTCAAAAGGTACAACCTCTACTTTTGTATTAAGACCGTTGGCATTTAACTTTTTGCTTATAATATCGGCAGTTTTCTTTCTTTCTACATTATCATCGTTTACAAGTATAGTAAATGCAAAATCAGACTTTGTCAACCCACAGGCAAGAATTAAGGTGTTTGCTGTAGTTTCGTTGTAGTCATAAGAGTCTACACCTATACCAGATACGCAACTGTTAGACGGGTTAATTGGAGTAATGCTTTTTACAGCTCTGTTAATATATACATTGTTTACTATTTCGCTTGTAGGCAATAAATGTGCTAAAGCCTGACGAGCATTTATGTCAGCAAATATGTTTTTCTTTAAGTTAAGACCTAAAAATTCAAACTTGTTTGTAGAATAAACTGCTGCATTTGCTGCCATATCAGAAGATAACTTGCCAAGACTAGAAGTATCTACAGTTAAAGCGTCTATAACATTATGCTCAAGAGCCTTTAATGATGTTTCTTCATCATCGGAAATAATAACATTTACCTTTGGAATAAGTGGAGAAGTATTAAAGTTTTTAGATGCAACTAAGTTCATTTCCTTTACAAGGGTATAATTGCTAAACTTGTAAAGTCCGTTTCCAACAGGCTTCATACTACTTCCAGTACCTGAACCATAGTAATGCTCAGAAACAATAGGAAAACAAAGACTGTAAACAACAGCACCTACAGGCTGTGAATAGGTAATAGTAGCTGTAAGATTGTCCTTAGCATAACAGCTTTTTACATTTTTAACACTATTTTTGTAGATTACATTATCTCCGGCTTTCTGCAAAAATTTTACAGAATATACAATATCTTCGGCGGTAATAGGGTTTCCGTCGTCCCATTTTAAACCTGAACGAAGTTTTATATTTACTGTGTTGCCATTGTTTTCAACACTATAGCTTTCAGCTAAATTAGGCTGAATTTCGTTATTTTGATTTTGTACAAATAATGGTTCAAATAAAAGTCTTAATACTTTATCAACAGAAACATCTGTATTTTCCAAAGGGTTAAGAGTTTCAGGCTTACCCATTGAAAGTCTTAAAGTATCACTTTTGGTTGTTACTGCTGAGGGGCCTTGTAAGGCTTGGTCGTTTTCCGTAACCACTTCATCAGTTTGCGTTCTCTGGCAACCCGCCAACGCAAAAATAAGTAAAGCACACATAATAATTTTAATCCATTTAAGCAAACCAACCGACCGTTATTGAAAACTTATAAAAAGTTATAAACTTTTATGTTTCATTCCTACTTCATTAGAGTATGTTTTTGAAAACATTGAAACATTTCTACTCACAATTTTGTATACTCTCCATAGGCGTAAATTCCGAACTAACGTATTCGTACACATATATACATTAACTAAAAATTTTTATGATATAGATTTAAAAATATTTTCTCCGTATTTTTTTAGATTTAAAGAAGCTTGATAATCTCTATCAATTATATTTCCACATTTACATTTGTAAATACGGTCTGATAACTTTAAATCTTTTTTTATATCGCCACAACAACTACATAACTTAGAACTTGGAAAATATCTATCTGCAATGATAAGTTTAATATTATTCCATTTGGACTTATATTCTATTTGTTGCCTAAATTCATAAAAGTTTTGTTGTTGTATACTTTTAGATAAATGTTTGTTTTTCATCATTTTGCTTACACTTAAATCTTCAATACAAATAAAACTTGGTTTTCGTTTTATTATTTCTGTAGTAGTTTGATGTAAATAATTATGACGAATATTTGTTAATTTCTTTATTATTTTTAAAAGTTTTTTTTCACTTTTTATAATGTTACTTGTTTTACAATAACTTTCTCCTTTCTTATTTTTTAAATATTTTCTTGATATTGAGCGTTGTAACCTACGCTTTCTTTTTTCTAATTTTCTAATTTTAAAAGTTTTATTAATATTATTATAAATAGTTGCGTCAGAACATACTGCCAAATTGTTTATTCCTAAGTCAATACCAATTCCAGTATTTACTGGAATTGTGCTAATATTTTTACATTCTATACTAACGGTAATATACCAATTTAATCCGTCATATTTTATACGAGGATTATAGTATTTACAGTTTTCGGTGGGAATACGATTAGGCTCAGCGAGCTTAATAAAATTCAATTTTTGCCTCTTCTTTTTTTTAGAATTTGAAAAACCTTCAACCTTAATATGAGTATTTGTAAATCGAATTTTACCGTTATCTTGATAAAAAGAGGGTGGCGAATGTTTTTTACTTTTAAATTTGGGAAAATTTGAAAACCCTTTAAAAAAACGACTATAAGCGATACAAGCGTCCTTTATAGATTGCTTTGTTACATTGTTAGAAATATTGTTGAGCCATGCATATTCCTTTGTTTTCTTTAATTGTGTAAATTCTTTTCTTAAATCTCCATTAGAAATAAATTTATTACCATTTTTATAATTCTCCTGCTCTTTACTTAAAGCCCAGTTATAAGCAAATCTAGCGGTATTGGCATATTGAAATAATTTAGTTTTTTGTTTATTATTTGGTATCAACATTACTCGAATAGTTTTTATCACATAATCACCTCACTATTCTAATATAAAAAT